>OIFD01000262.1_pt1 | contig 10451 bp, 9 predicted proteins | sample 1582021 | NCBI WGS metagenome assembly OIFD01 (sample SAMN07501059, study PRJEB24779) | human gut metagenome | isolation source: stool | host: human infant | place: USA: Pittsburgh, PA | reverse complement strand
TGTTCGACACTACTTGCTTGTCCATACGAAAAACCTGCTCTGATTTTAGAAATTGTTGAAACTTCATATAAGAGTGGGAAGGCTGGTAAACCATACATCTCTTTAGCCTGAAATTTTAATTCATCCCAAACACTAGAATAACCGCAATCTTCAATGATATTAACAACCTGACTAGGTAATTTTTCACCACTAGCCATCATGACTGTTGCTCCACCCATTGAAACACCAAATAAAGTAATTTGGCTTGATGGATTCTTATCAACTATCATTTCTGTCCATTTGATAATGTTCTCGCGGTCGTTCCAGCCATAGCCTATCAACTGCCCATGACTTTCACCATGTGCAATATTGTCAGGCATAAGAACATTGTATCCTAACTTATGAAACAGCCAACCATATGCCTTCATATTCTCTTTGCTATTCGCAAAACCATGAACGACAACAGCTGTCTTATGAGTTTTCTTAACAGCAGGAACATACCAAGCAACTTGCTTTATATTTTGGTTTGTCATTTCTATTTTTTGCTTTAATAGCTTATCAAAGGATTTATCATAAGCATATAAAGAGTTTCCAGGCTTACGTTGACCATTTGAAATAAAGGATTTATCATCTCGAACTTGGGCAACGTGGAAAAAATAAAAACTAGCTGCTACACTAATTAAAAACAAAATAACAACAATCATTTTAATAAACTTTGATAATCGAATCTTTTTCATGCAACCTATTATACCTTATTTTTAGAAAAAGAAAAGAGCTAATGATACTTTGATAGTGAAACTATCTAAAAAAATAAAATCGCCTCCTAATACTGGGAGGCGATAAAGTTATTTCATATTTTCAACTGCTGCGGTTACAAAAGCTGTGTAAAGCTCTTCAGCATGGTTAGGACGTGATTGTAATTCTGGATGGTATTGTGCTGCAACAAAGAATTTTTTCTCTGGTAACTCAACAACTTCCATCAAACGATTATCCGGTGATACCCCTGAGAAGACAAATCCAGCAGCCTCAAAGTGCTCACGGAATTTTGTATTAAATTCATAACGGTGACGGTGACGTCGTTGGACAACTTCTTGATTATTATAAGCTGCCGCAGCTCTTGAACCTGATTTCAATTTACATGGATATAGACCAAGGCGAAGTGTACCACCCATATCTTCAATATCGATTTGATCACGCATGATATCAATGATTGGGAACGGTGTTTTAGGGTCAAGCTCTGCTGAATTAGCTCCATGAAGGTTTAAAACATTACGCGCAAATTCGACACAAGTTAGCTGCATTCCGAGACAAACACCAAGCATTGGAACATCATTTTCACGTGCATAGCGAATTGCTTCAATTTTACCCTCACTACCTCTTTGGCCAAATCCACCAGGAACGATGATACCATCTGCATCTCCGACAAGTTCTTTAATATTATCTTCTGTCACTTCAGCAGCATTTACCCATTTTAGATCAATAGCAACATCGTTGACGTACCCTGAGTGCTTAAGGGCTTCCACAACTGAAAGGTAGGCATCAGGTAATTCAACATATTTACCAACCAATGCAATTTTAACTTTTTTCTCAAGGTTCATTACTTTATCAACCATTGCTGACCATTCTGTCATATCAGCAGCAGGTGTCTCAAGCTTCAAGTGATCACAAACAATTTGATCCATATTTTGAGCTTGCATGTTAAGTGGAATTTGATAAATATGGTCAACGTCAAGGGACTCTATAACAGCCTCTGGTGCAACATGACAAAATTGTGCCAATTTATTCTTAATACTTTGACCTGCTGGTTGCTCTGTACGGATAACAAGCATATTAGGTTGGATACCTAGGCCACGTAACTCTTTAACAGAATGTTGAGTCGGTTTTGTTTTCATTTCGCCGGCAGCCTTTAGGTATGGTAATAACGTTGTATGAATGTACATAACATTATCAGAACCAACATCTGCCTTCATTTGACGAAGTGCTTCTAAAAACGGAAGGCTCTCAATATCTCCAACAGTACCGCCAACTTCAGTAATAATAACATCTGAATCTGTAGTTGTCGCAGCACGTTTAATTTTTTCTTTCAAAGCATCTGTAACGTGTGGGATAACTTGAACAGTTGCACCAAGGTATTCTCCACGGCGTTCTTTTTTAAGAACTTCACTATAAATCTTACCCGTTGTAACATTTGAATATTTGTTTAAGTTAATATCAATAAAACGCTCGTAGTGTCCAAGGTCAAGGTCAGTTTCTGCACCATCATCTGTAACATAAACTTCTCCATGTTGATAAGGGCTCATTGTCCCTGGGTCAATATTAATATATGGATCAAATTTTTGAATTGTCACCTTTAGCCCACGGTTTTTTAGTAAGCGCCCAAGACTTGCTGCAACAATCCCCTTACCAATAGAAGAGACCACACCACCTGTAACAAAAATATACTTTGTCATTAAAAACTCCTTAAATTAAATGTTAATCTAACAGTTAGTTTACGGGTAAAACCCAAAACACATGATTGATAAATAATACCAGCTTCTCTAGTCAAAACTAGTAGAAACTATCTGATCAAGGGCCTACTCAGAAAACTATCTGGAACCATTCTGTATCTTTCCCAAAAACAAAATAGCCCCCTATCACTAGGGAGCTTTATCTGACCTCATAAGAGGTGCCCGAATAATAGTTTAAACTATATCTGACTATTTGTCAAATACAAAATCCCCGTCTAAACCTCTTCTTCCTCTTCTTCCTCTTCATCGTCTTCTTCGTTGATTTCTACATCCTCATCTAAATCTTCATCAGGAATGATTTCATTAATCTCAGAATCATACGATTCTACCTCTGATTTTTCATCGTCAGGGTTTTCTTCATCATATTCTAAACTTGGTGTTTCTTCTGTGAAATCTTCATCTTCTGGATCATCATCATTGTAATCAATAGCATCTTCATCACCATCCATGAAAGCATTGACACGTTTCTTCTTACGTTTTGGAGCGCCATCTTCATCTTCTTCAAGAGTGATGATTTCCTCGTCAATTTCATCGATAGCATACCATGAACGAAGTCCCCATTTGTTTTCGCCAAGTGGAATAAAACTTCCGTCTGTATTCAAATCTGAATAGAAAAATGGCAATGACTCACGGATTGCTGAGTCAGATTTTCCAAGGTAGGTTTGAATATCATTTACCAAATCGCTGAAGTACATTTCGTTATCACGACCACGTTGCTCTAAAATAGCGCGAGCAACTTCAATCATCGAAAGTTCACTTTTTTCTTGCCCAGCAAATACTTCTAATTCCAAAGTTATTCTCCTTAATTGTGTAAGACTATCATTTTGTTTAGCAATATTCTTTATAGATAGAAAATAGATAAGTCATATTTTCAAATTTTCGCTATTTACTATTTTACGCTATTTTTAGCTATTCGTCAAAAGAATAATCACAAATAAAAAGACTGGGAAGCCCAATCTTTTCAAAATTTAATAAGCAATTATTTTACAGTAGCTGAGCTAGTGATAACGTCAACCGCTTTTTTCATTGCAATATCATGTTTAAGCATATCTGCTGAAAGTAGACCGCGTACTTGGTCAGCTTCCATATTGTATTCTGAAGCAAGATCTGTGATTTCTTTTTCGATTTCTTCATCTGTTGCTTCAAAGCCTTCTGCAGCTGCAATTGCTTCGATAACAAGGTTAGTTTTAACGCGTTTGTCAGCATCTGCTTGGTATTGCTTATGAAGGTCTTCTTCAGTTGTACCTGTTAATTGGAAGTACATTTCTGGTGAAATTCCTTGACGTTGCATATTACCCATGAACTCATTCATAGCACGATGTACTTCATCATGGACCATTTCTTCTGGTAATTCAACAATTTCTGCATTGGCAACAGCTAATTCGATTGCTGCACCTTCAACTGCATCATCAAATGCAATTTCTTTTGCTGATTCTAGCTCTTTGCGATATTTCGCTTTCAACTCATCAAGTGTTTCAACTTCATCATCAATATCTTTTGCAAGTTCATCATCAAGTGCTGGAACTTCTTTAGTTTTTACTTCATGAATTGTTGTAACAAATTTAGCATCTTTACCAGCAAGATCTTCTGCTTGATAATCTTCTGGGAATGTTACATTAACGTCTACAGTTTGACCAGCTTTAGAACCTACTAATTGTTCTTCAAATCCTGGGATAAATTGACCTGAACCAAGTTCAAGTGAGAAGTTATCTCCTTTACCACCATCAAATTCAACACCATCAACTGAACCTACAAAGTCAATAACAACTGTATCACCTTGTGCTGCTTCACCATCTTTAACAGTCAATTCTGCAAGGTTGTTACGCTCACGTTCAACTTTAGCATCAACTTCTTCATCTGAAACTTCTTTTGAAGCATCAACTTCTACTGAAAGGTCTTTGTAATCTCCAAGTTTAACTTCTGGTTTTGTAACAACTTCAGCTGTCAACTTCCAATCTTGACCTTTTTCCATTGATACAACATCAATTTTTGGTTGAGCAACAACGTCTAAACCAAGTTCTGCAACAGCTGCTTCGTAAGCCTTTGGCAACACTAAATTCAATGCATTTTCGTAGAGTGCTTCTTCACCAAATTTTTGGTTGAAAACTGTACGAGGCATATGTCCTTTACGGAATCCTGGAACGTTCAAATCTTTTTTTACTTTGTTGAATGCTTGATCAAGAGCTGGCTTGATCTCATCTTGACTAATTGTAAATGTGATAATACCACGGTTTGTAGCTTTATTTTCAAATGATGTAGACATTAAGTCATTTCTCCTTAAAATTATTTAGATACAGTTTAGTTTACCATAATTTAAAACGTTTTACAAAGTTTTTATGCAAAAAAGAAGCTTTAAACTGCTTAACGATAAGCTTTTAAAATACTTGCTCTATGGCTTTTTTTTTACTAGACTATTACTATGATTACTTTAGAAAAATTTATAGACCATCTTAATGTAGAGGAAGTTTTATTTACTTTCTTCACCAAACTAATATCAATCTTATTATTAATCATTGCATTCGTTATCGTTAGGCAAGTCATCAATTATCTTTTCGAAAAGACTGTTAATCGCTCACTCGCCTTTTCTAGACAAAAAGTAGCTCGTCAAAAAACATTAGCTAAACTTTCTCACAATGTTTTAAACTATACCCTTTATTTCTTTCTATTCTATTGGATTTTAAGTATATTGGGCGTTCCAATTTCTAGTTTATTAGCTGGGGCTGGTATTGCTGGGGTTGCTATTGGACTTGGTGCTCAAGGCTTCTTATCAGATGTTGTCAATGGCTTTTTTATTCTGCTAGAAAACCAATTTGATGTTGGTGATATTATTAATGTTGGTACTGTATCAGGCACTGTTACTAATGTTGGGATACGCACCACACAAATTCATGATTTCGATGGAACCTTGCACTTCATTCCTAATCGTAATATTACAATTGTCAGCAATAAGTCTCGTAGCAATATGCGTGCTCAAATTGATATTCCTTTATTTGTTCATACAAACCTTGATCAGATTTCTGATATTGTAACAAAAATCAATGAAGAGTATGTTTCAAAACACCCTGCTATCGTTGGAGAGCCTACTGTTTTTGGTCCTACAACCAATGCTAATGGTCAATTTGTTTATCGTATTAATATCTTCACGCAAAACGGTGCTCAGTTTGACATCTATGCTGAATTTTACAAACTTTATCAAAAAGCTATTCTTGAAGAAGGTATTGACTTACCAACGTACAATTTCTCCAATAACCACTCTCGTTGAGATAAATAATAAACCTCTGCAGAGCAGAGGTTTATTTTAAAATTTACGGATTGGATCGCTCGTATATCCTGCTCTAGCACCGCCAATTAATTTAGGACGACTAGCTAGTGCTGTAACGTGTGCTCCTCCCAACTCACGACTAATTGGAATCAAGGGAACTTGTACTCTCTTGATATGCATTCCAATAGAAGTATCTCCAATATCAATTCCAGCATGTGCCACAATTTCTTCAACCTCAACTGGTGATGTCATCAACTTAAAAGCTGCAACCTGACCACTACCGCCAGCATGTAGATTAGGAACAACATTAACGACTTCCAACTGTTGACGTTCAGCCAATTCTGCTTCAACAACCAACGCCCTATTAACATGTTCACAACCTTGAACTGCTAAATAGATGCCGCGTGAATGTAACTCTTTGAGGATAACTTCAACGATAATTTCACCAATTTCAGAACTAGAATTTTTTCCAATTAAACCACCAGAAACCTCACTAGATGATAGACCTAGTACAAAAATTTGACCTTTTTTAAGAGCGCTACGTTCAATAATATCAACTACAATAGCTTTAGTTTCCTGCTTTAACTTATTATAATCTAGTATCATTTCTTCACTCTTTCTAGAGACTTATTAAGAGCAAAACCAACAACCATACCAACCATATTTTGCATAATATTGCCAGGAATATCTGGTAGAACAGCTCCCCAACCATACATCAATCCACTAGCTATAGCATAACCTAATACCATAACAAGAGTTGCACTAATAAGACCTAAAAGACGTCTTCTACCTGGTAAACCCGCTAAATACCCTTGCGTCCCATGAATCAATAAACTAAAGAACATCCAATTGGGATAACCTTTCAATAAATCAATTAAAAAACCAGCTAAGGCACCTACCACAGCCCCTTCTTTTTTGCCAAAGTAAAAGGCAGCAAAGAATATTCCAGCATCTAGTAATGTCAAAAAACCTGTTGGTGTCGGAATACTTATAAACATCCCCAATACAATAGATATAGCTGTTACAATTGCCAATTGAACCAATTGACTAGTTTTCTCTTTCCTCATTAAAATCTCCTAAAAATGTTGGACAACTCCGTACTTATCCGATGCTTTAATAGCTTGATAGACGAAACCTTTAGACATTTTGACTGCATCTTCTACATTTTTACCCATAGCTAATTGGCTGGCAATACTTGACGCAAATGTACATCCAGCACCTGTATTATTGGCATCTACTACAGGAAAAACATAGGTTTCAAAACGTTCACCATCATAGTAAAGGTCTGTAGCCTCTTCAGCATTTAAACGGTTGCCCCCTTTGATAACAACATGTTTAGCTCCCATATCGTAAAGTTTCTCAGCAGCAATTTTCATTTGATCTAAGTTTTCAATCGAAAGACCCGTCAATAATTGAGCCTCTACTAAATTAGGAGTAATCACATCAGCATATGGGAAAAACGCAATTAGCTGCTCACGTAATTGGCTAACTTCTAAATCATGATTTTCTTTACAAACTAAGACTGTGTCTAAGACTACTGGACATTCTTGTTTTGATTTTACAAATTCCAAAACAACTTGTGCTGTTTCTACATTGGGAAGCAATCCTAGTTTAATAGACCCAAACTCTACATCTTTTAAACTTTCTAGTTGCTGCTTTAGTATAGATGCCTCTATAGGAATGACTTCAAACCCTTTATCTGACATTGCTGTTAAGCATGTTACTGCCACAAAACCATGTAATTTATTAACAACGTAAGTTGCTAAATCTGCATGCAAGCCGCCGCCAGAGAAAATATCATTTCCTGAAATTGCTAAAACATTCCTCGTCTTCATAAATAATCTCCTTCAAATATAAACCATTTCCTGCCGCAGTTGGACCTGCTAAATCCCGATTTTTAGCCTGTAAAATTGTTTTGATTTGGCTAATAGGCATGCGTCCATTACCAATTTTTAGCAGGGTACCAACCATATTACGCACCTGTTTATACAAAAAACCATTTCCTGTAAAGGTAAAAATTAAAAGATTTTTAGACGCTTCAAACTGAATTTTCGCATCAAAAATAGTACGTACTTTATTTTCTACACTCGTACCTGAAGCAGTAAAGCCTGTAAAGTCATGGGTACCTACTAAATCTTTAATAGCTTCTTGCATAAGCTCAATAATGACAGGATAAGGGTAATGTGTTGCATAGTTTCTCATCATAGGATTTTTCGGCCTACCGATATCCACTAAAAACTCATAAGTTTTAATGTGTTTATCATATCGACAATGAAAATCATCAGACACTTGCTCTACTTTGACAATATCAATATCGTCTGGACACTGTGTATCTAAACCAAAGCGTAATTTTTCTACATCACGCGCCTGTGGTAAATCAAAATGGATAACTTGTCCATAAGCATGAACACCAACATCTGTGCGACCAGCACCATGGATTATCACATCGTTCCCGCTATTTAGGCGCTTAAGAGTTCTCTCAATTTCTTCTTGAACTGTCCTACAATTTGGTTGTCTTTGGAAGCCTGAAAAAGCTGAACCATCATAAGAAATCTGTGCCTTATACCTTGTCATGGGTTTATTTTACCACCTTTCATTTATGAAAACTATATTATCTATTTTAAACTGTCCCCCTACAATTATACTACAACGATCCCAAGAACTGCTTTAAGCAGGAATCATTTTTTACTTGTAAGAGAGATTGATGCGATTTTTGACAAAAATAATTTTCCAAAGTATCGCCGTATTGCCGTAATATTTTAAAGTTATCGAGTTTCGAACAATCAAATAATACACTATCGTGATGTAAACTATATGAGGGTAGATTAGGGTGATCAGCTAAAATAGATTTTGAATTTGCAAGGTCTTTCTGATAACGATATTTCAAATATTGACTATTCTTAGCATAAAGGCCATTTTCAATATAAAGCGCTAATGCTTTTTGTAAAATCAGATTAGTATCATAATCCATCAACTTCTTGTAAGCCATAAATGTTGATTTTAAAGCTTGTGGTAAACAAATCGCAGCTAATCTTAAAGCAGGGAAAATAGCCTTTGAAAAAGATTTTAGATAAATAACACGCCCGTGAGTATCATAATAATGTAATGGTGACTGACTTGCAAAATCAGACATATAGTCATCTTCCACAATATAAACATCATACTTCTCTGCCATCTCTATTAATCTTTTCATCTCTACCGGATTATAGGATGTTCCCAAAGGATTATGCATGCGAGGTATAACATAAAAAAACTTAATTGATTGTGTCTGGAAAATCTCCTCTAAACGCTGAAAATCAATTCCATGAGTACCTCGAGAAATAGTTTCATAGGGTAAATTTTGTGTTTTGATTAGTTCAATCATACGAGGATAGGTCGGTTCTTCTATTAAAACTCGAGATTTTCGATTTGGAAAGGTAACCTGTGTCAAAATAAATAATGCCTGTTGAGTACCAGCCGTAATAACAATATCATCAAGGGGAACATAGACCCCTGTTTCTTCCATTAATTTAGCCACTGCTTTACTTAAATCAAGAAGACCTTCTTGACGATAGTAATAATTGAAAAGGTAATCTTCCCTACCAATAAGGGTCTCATTCAAACACAATCTAAAATCATCATAAGCTATATTTGCAATCTCAGAGTTTGGTAAACTAACCCCTTCTTCAACTTCCTCTTGATGAGAATCAAAGACGTAATAGCCTGACCTAGGCTTTGCATAGATATAATTATCAAAACGCAATTCCATCAAAACTCGTTGCACTGTATCTTTGTTACAGGAAAATTGATTAGCTAACTGTCTTATAGATGGTAGGCGATCTCCTGGAGCCAACTTACCATTTTGTATAGAAGCTATCAAATATGAGCGAATCTCTTCAACTTTGGTTACCATAAAAATTGTCCCCCTACAATATTAGATTCATTGTACTGTAAAATTTAGGTTCAAGCAATCCCTCTAGCAATACAAAAAAGTCTAGAATACTTTCGATTCTAGACTTTTATTTTTTAATCAACATCTAAAGCATCTTTGACTTTATCAAAGAAACCTTTCTTCTTCGGATGTACCATCTTATCTCCACTTGCCTCTGCAAAAGCGTGCAATGCCTCTTTTTGAGCATCATTCAATTTAGTAGGAGTTACGATGTTAACAGTAACATGCTGATCACCTTGTCCACCCCCTCGAAGTTTAGGGGCACCTTTTCCGCGAAGACGAAACGTTTTTCCTGTCTGAGTACCAGCAGGAATTGACATTTCTACCGCTCCATGGACAGTAGGTATATCAATTGTATCACCCAAAGCAGCTTGGACAAAGCTAATATTCAAAGTATAATAAATTGTTGATCCATTACGCTCAAACTGTTGGCTTGGGAGAACGTTAATAATAACAAAGAGATCACCATAAGGACCACCATTGAAGCCAGCTTCACCTTGTCCTGTTAAACGAATTTGTTGCCCAGTTTCAACTCCTGCAGGTATTTTAACTGATACTTTATGCGTCTTCTTCTCATGACCAGTTCCATGACATGTTGGACATTTCTCTTTGATTTCTTGACCACTACCCTGACAAACATCACAAGTCACTTGGCGACGCATTGTTCCTAGAGGTGTTTGTGTATCAACATTAATCACACCCGAACCATGACACTTTTGACAAGTCACAGGGCTAGTACCTGGCTTAGCTCCACTTCCTGAACAAGTATGAC
>OIFD01000251.1_pt1 | contig 11085 bp, 9 predicted proteins | sample 1582021 | NCBI WGS metagenome assembly OIFD01 (sample SAMN07501059, study PRJEB24779) | human gut metagenome | isolation source: stool | host: human infant | place: USA: Pittsburgh, PA | reverse complement strand
CACGCCTAATGGAGAAAGCTATGTGGAAAAACTTTAATTTTGTGACAAAATACTTTACAAAAAGAAGGCAACGGTATATAACTAAAACCATTGCAATGAACCAGCAAGAATTTCAATTGCGTGAAATCACCTACCAAGATATTAAGGATTTACTAGCAATTGAACGTGAAGTTTATGCTGGGGAACTTCCTTGGACGATGTCTGCTTTCATGGCAGAACTTGGCTCAAAAGCGCCGCATCTCTATTTGTTAGCGGCAATTAACGGAAAAACAGTTGGCTTTATTGGTTGTCGGATTCAAGGAACGGATGCACACATTACGAATGTCGCTGTCCATACAGCATACCAAGGCTTAGGTTTAGGTCGTTCTTTAATAGAAGAAACGCGAATTTTTGCCAAGAAAAATCGGTGTGAAACCTTATCGCTAGAAGTACGAATGAGTAATGTTAAAGCCCAACGTTTATATCGAAAAATTGGCTTTGTCTCACAGACGGTGAAAAAAGGCTATTATGACGAAAATAATGAAGACGCACTAGAAATGATAATTGATTTAAAAGAAGAGTGAAGAAAAAATGTTAGTAACAAAAAAAGAAATATCTGTAGCAAATATTGGTGAAGAATTATGGCGTTTTAGTAATTCTTCTTATACAACTGGCTCCCCTTGGACAGAAACACAATTCGCGGAAGATTTTGCTCAGGAAAATAGCGAATATCTTTTTTTAGTTGAAAATGGCCAGTGGTTAGGTTATATTGCCTATCATTTTATTTTAGATGAAGCAGAAATTAGTCACGTTGTTGTGAATGGTCAGAAACAACACCAAGGAATTGGTTGTCAGTTAATGAAAGCTTTTAAAGAATATGTTAAAAGTCGTGACATTACACAAATTTTCTTAGAGGTCAGAGAATCGAATACACTAGCTCAAAAACTTTATGAGAAAACAGGTTTTCGGAAAGTAGCTGTTCGAAAAAATTATTATAAAGAACCTCAAGAAAATGCCTTTGTAATGTGTGCGAAATTAAGGAAGGAAGCCCAATGACAATTTTTACAAAAGAACGTAAATTATTATTAGCTGTGGAAAGTAGCTGTGATGAAACAAGTGTGGCTGTCATTGAAGATGGCGACAAAATTCTTTCCAATATCGTAGCTTCGCAAATTAAGAGCCATCAACGTTTTGGTGGAGTCGTTCCAGAAGTTGCGAGTCGTCATCATGTTGAACAAGTGACAATCTGTATTGAAGAAGCATTAACAGAAGCAAAAGTCACACCAGAAGAGCTTAGTGGCGTTGCTGTGACCTATGGGCCTGGGTTAGTCGGTGCTTTATTAATAGGACTTTCTGCAGCAAAAGCATTTGCTTGGGCGCACCAATTACCACTTATTCCAGTCAATCATATGGCTGGGCACATTTATGCTGCCCGTTTTGTAGCACCGCTCGAATTTCCATTGATGGCCTTACTCGTTAGTGGAGGACATACGGAATTGGTCTACATGAAAGAAGATGGCTCTTTCGAAATTGTTGGTGAAACACGTGATGATGCAGCTGGTGAAGCGTATGATAAAGTCGGACGGGTGTTAGGGTTGCCTTATCCTAGTGGCAAAGAGATTGATGCTTTGGCCCATGAAGGCACAGATACCTACCAATTTCCACGGGCGATGCTAAAAGAGGATAACTATGACTTTAGCTTTAGTGGTTTGAAAAGTGCGTTTATTAACACGGTTCATAATGCAGAGCAACGTGGTGAAGTACTGTCTACAAAGGATTTAGCCGCAAGTTTTCAGGCGAGTGTGGTAGAAGTATTAGTGACTAAAACCATTCGTGCTTGTCAAGAATATCCTGTTAAGCAATTGCTAATTGCTGGGGGAGTTGCTGCGAATCAAGGATTACGAGAAGCAATGAGACATGCAATCAGTGAACAATTACCAGCAGTAACATTACTTATTCCGCCATTAAAACTTTGTGGGGATAACGCGGCGATGATTGGCGCTGCCGCTTTTATCGAAGCTGAAAAGAATCACTTTGCTTCGTATAACTTAAATGCAGAACCTGGCGTTAGTTTTATGACAATTAGTGAAGAAGGCTAGCCAGCTAGACAAAAATTTGCTATAATGAAGCCAGTTTAACAATGACATTCGATGATAAAGAGAGTACTTATTTCAACGTCAGCTTAGCGATCTTGGGAAGGTGGGAGCCAAGAGTGATCGGAATGAGGAAGCGCACTTTTAGAATTCTGCTGAAAGCAGACGGCAATCACCGTTATCGATGAAGCAGGTCTATCCAAGTAGTATAGACAATTAGAGTGGTACCGCGGGTAAATTCTCGTCTCTGACAAAACAAAATATTTTGTTTTGTCAGAGACGTTTTTGTTTTTTTATACTTACAAATTAATCAGGAGGGTTCTTATGAACAACAAAGAAATCGTAGCAAAAGCGTTACATGATGTTTTAAATGAAGAATTAACGATGGATCAAATCGAACAATTATTGGAAAATCCTAAATCTGTCGATCATGGAGATGTGGCTTTTCCAGCCTTTTCATTAGCTAAAATTTATCGTAAAGCACCACAACAAATTGCAGCAGAATTAGCAGAAAAAATTGATGGCACAAATTTTGAAAAAATTGAAGTGGTGGGACCTTATTTAAACTTCTTCATGAATAAAGAAGCAGTCAGTCAAGCTGTCATTGGCGCAGTAGTCAAAGAAAAAAACAACTACGGAAACAGTACCTTTGGTAATAATGGCAATGTTCCTATTGATATGTCTTCACCAAACATTGCTAAACCAATTTCTATGGGGCACTTACGTTCTACGGTAATCGGGAATTCAATTGCCTTTATTTTAGAAAAAATTGGGTATCAGCCAATTCGGATTAACCACTTAGGTGACTGGGGTACACAGTTTGGTAAGTTAATTGTAGCTTATAAAAAATGGGGTTCTGAAGAAGCAGTTCGTCAACAACCAATTAATGAATTATTGCGCTTATATGTGCAATTTCATGAAGAAGCAGAAGAAAAACCAGAATTAGAAGACGAAGCACGTGCATGGTTTAAAAAATTAGAAGAAGGAGACCAAGAAGCTAATGAATTATGGAAATGGTTCCGTAGCGAGTCTCTAAAAGAATTTGATAAAATCTATTCCATGTTAGAAGTTGAATTTGATTCTTATAATGGCGAAGCCTTTTATAATGATAAAATGGATGAAATTGTTACTTTATTAGAAGAAAAACATTTATTAACAGAAAATCAAGGTGCAGAAATTGTTGATTTGACAGAATATAATTTAAATCCAGCACTTATTCGTAAATCAGATGGTGCGACGTTATATATCACACGGGATTTAGCGGCTGCGCTTTACCGTAAACGGACGTATGATTTTGCCAAATCGCTTTATGTAGTCGGCAACGAACAAAGCAATCACTTCAAACAATTAAAAGCAGTCTTGAAAGAACTAGGATTTGAATGGTCAGATGATATGGAACACATTCCGTTTGGTTTAATTACTCAAGGCGGTAAAAAATTATCCACACGTAAAGGGAAAATTGTTTTATTAGAAGAAGTATTGAATGAAGCTGTTACTTTAGCAGGAAATCAAATTAACGAGAAAAATCCAGACTTAGCAAATCGTGAAGAAGTGGCGAAACAAGTAGGTGTAGGTGCAGTTATTTTCCATGACCTTAAAAATGATCGTCTAAATAATTTCGATTTTGTATTAGATGAAGTTGTTCGTTTTGAAGGAGAAACTGGGCCATATGTTCAATATACACATGCTCGTGCGATGAGTATTTTACGTAAAGCAAACTTTACACCAGACGCCACACAACGTTATGCACTAAATGACAAGGATAGCTGGGAAGTCGTGAAGTTGTTACAAAAATTCCCTGAAACTGTGATGCAAGCTGCTGAAAAATATGAACCATCTGTTATTGCGAAACATAGCATTCATTTAGCACAAGCGTTCAATAAATATTATGCCCATGTTCGGATTTTGGATGAAGATGCTCAAAAAGAGGCACGCTTAGCGTTAGTTTATGCAGTAGCTACTGTTCTAAAAGAAGATTTACGTTTACTAGGGTTACATGCACCAGAAGAAATGTAGAATTTTTTGTGAAAATTTTACTGCGTTGAACGCTAAACTTATTAAGCAAATATTAAAGTTAAGTTACAGATTGAGAAATTCATAGTAATTAAATAGCTGGGGTGCTATACTCGAGTCAAGTTATAAAAGGATTAGAAAAGGTGGCACCCAATTATATGACAGAAAAATGGCGTGAAGACGAAGAATATCTTTCTTATGTAGAAGATTTATTAGCAACCGAAGAAGTCCAAAAATTAGCAGAATACACACAACATATGCATTCAACTCGTTTAGAACATTCAATTAGTGTTTCCTATCATAGCTATAAATTAGCAAAGCGTTGGAACGGCAATGCTCGTGCAACAGCTCGTGCTGGTTTATTGCATGATTTGTTTTACTATGATTGGCGCACAACAAAGTTTGACGAAGGCTCTCATGCCTATGTTCATCCACGAATTGCAGCCAAAAATGCTGAAAAAATTACAGAGTTGTCTGATTTAGAACGAGACATTATTATTAAACATATGTGGGGCGCAACTATTGCACCACCAAAATACAAAGAAAGTTACATTGTAACCTTTGTTGACAAATATTGTGCTGTCAAAGAAGCAGCGTTGCCGATGACGACAGCCATGAAAACCAAATGGCGTCAGTATTTTGGCCAACAGTCAATCTAATAAAAAGCTTATCCTTACGGATAAGCTTTTTTTGTTTGACGTTGACTAAAAAGTCTAGCATTCATCTATTTAAAATAAATATTAAAAGTAATTTTGTTCTGTTAATTTCTTTTGAGCGTATCGAAAGACTGCTTCTTGATTTTCAGTTGTTAACTGTTTGTATATGTTCATAATATTGGTTGGGACAACAAATGGCGTTTCTTCCGTTTCAGGAATACCTAAGATTTCAAGAGGTGATACATCTAAAATTTTAGATAAGGCGACAATTTTATCCCTCCCCATATTTTCAATCATTCCAGTTTCCCATTTCCTGACGGTACTTTTTCCAACACCAACAAAATTTCCAACTTGTTCTAATGTAAGATTTTTCTCCATCCTTTTTTGCTTCAAAAAATTTTCTTTCAAAAAAACCACCTCCGTAAAAACATTCTAGCACAAAAAGTGTCGCAAAAGAAACATGTTTTTTTCAAAATGAAAGTAACGAATATAATAGAAAAATCAGCGTTTTTTAATGATATTGACGTTTTTTTCACAAAATGATATAATTTTCAGTGTCTTATTAGACACTGAAAAGGGGGAGAGTAAAATGGAATCAAATTTAATTCACTCAAAATTGAAAATGAAAGGAAAAAATGTTGAGTGGTTGGCAAATGAAATGACTGCATACGGGCAACCAATATCCGCTTCAACGATTTACAAAAAATTAAAAGGAGAAGTTGTTTTCAAAGCATCGGATATTAAATTGATTTCACAATTGTTGGATTTGAATAATGAAGAAATTATGACTATTTTTTTTAGTGAGCTAGTGTCTAAAAAGACACATATTAGTGTTGAAAGGATTGTGATGAATGAAAAAAAGTATTAATAAGTTATTTTCGATTTGTTTAATTATCTTTACTATTATAGGATCTAATACAAGTATTATTTCTTATGCAATGGATAATGAAAGTGGCACACAAATCCGGTCTATAGCTGTTGAATATCCGGGGGAAAAACGGAAATTGTTGCTACAAAAGATTGGGCGACAGTTTCTTTGTCATTAGGAATCTCTGAATTAGCAAGCGGAGAGACGATGACATTAAGGATGGCTAGCGAAAAATATTCCTATTCAATGACACCTTTTGAAATTGGAGACGCACTTCAAGTGATTCCAAACGATGATGGTACTTGGACGATTAAAGCCTTACAAACGCTTACAGATTACTCAGCAGATTTGCAACCGAAGCTACGATATAATCAAAATTTATCAGAAGATTTTGAAGATCAAGTCGTTTTTACTTTTGGTGATTCACAAAAAATTGTCAAAATTAATATCGGGCAATACGTGGAGAAAGTTCCGCCAACTGAACTGGTTCGAAAAGTCCCGTTAGGATTTACCTCAGAGGGAAGAATTGCCTGGGTCATTTATTTTAACTATAATCAAGCAGGTCTTTCAGGTTCAGAAAAAACAACCTTTAAATTTTTAGATAATGTAGGTCCAAACCAAACATTAGCTATTGACAGTATTGCTGCATATCTCACCAAGCAGCCTATTTTAGAAACAAATGGTGAAATGATTCGGAATTTGGAACATGACGAATATAGTTATGATGCCAGTCAATTTTTCCAAAAAAATGCCTCTGAATCTGGATTTAATTATGAAGCAGAAAAATTTGAAGGAATACCAACGACCACGGGCAGTTATCTTTCCAATAAAAATGCCTATTATATTTATTTAGAAACGATTCCAAATGAAAATATTCCAAGTGATGCCGTGCTATCAAATTACACGTATATGCGTATTTCTAGTGAGGGATTCGATGCTTGGGAAGATGATGATATTGCCTACATCACAGCAGACGAGAGTAGTGATGGAACAGGTCGAGGGGGTGTCGTTTTAGAAAAAATTGATGCAGTAACTGCTAAAGTTTTAGAAGGTGCTGTTTTCAAAGTCGTGAACACAAAAACACAACAAGTTGTTCAAGAAACATTAACCACCAATCAAGCAGGTCAAATTCGTTTAGCTGGTTTGGAAGCTGGTCAGTATGCATTCATTGAAACAAAAGCACCAACTGGTTACAAGTTAGATGCAACGCCAGTTCCATTTGAAATTAAGTTAGAACAAACACAGACGATTCGCTTGAAAAAAGAAAATACGCGTTTAGAAAACCAGTTAAAAGTAGAAAAAGTAGATGAAAATAATGAGGCGAAACGTTTAGCAGGTGCTGAATTTTCGTTGTATGACCAAAAAAATAATCTAATAGAAAAAGGTGTCACGAATGAAAATGGCGAGCTGTTATTTTCAAATTTATCACCTGATGGAGAATATTATTTAGTTGAAACGAAGGCGCCTAATGGCTATGAATTAGACGAAACTAAACACCCTATTTCATTTGCTGGAAAAGCCGACTACACTTTAACATATCGGGTGAAGAATAAGCAGCAAGTACAAAAAGGCTCCATCAAAATTGTCAAACAAGATAAAGACAGTAAAAAACGTTTAACAGGCGCAGAATTTCAGTGGAAAGATACGGTGACAGGAAAAACAGGAACAGTGACAGTTGGAACCGATGGAACCATCACAATTCCCAACTTATCCGTCAATCGTACGTATGAACTCACAGAAACGAAAGCACCCACAGGTTATGTACTAGACAAAACCGTGCATAAAGTCACTTTAACAACTGCACAGGCAAATAAAGTAGTGACAGTAATCATTGAAAATACAGCGCAAAAAGGTAGTCTAGCAATAATCAAAGTAGACAAAGATTCAAGAAAACGTCTAGCAGGTGCAGAGTTCAAATGGCGTGATACGGTGACAGGAAAAGAAGGAACAGTTGTAGCTGACAAAAACGGACAAGCCCTGATAACGAATTTGCCAGTCAATCGTGTATACGAAATTACAGAAATTAAAGCACCAAACGGCTATATCTTAAATAACAAGACTTACCGAGTTACCCTAACGACTAATTTTGCTGACAAGATTGGTTATTATACCATTGAAAATGTTGCGCTACGTGGCAATTTAAAATTAATTAAACAAGATGGTTACTCAAAACAACGTTTAGCAGGCGCACAATTTAGATGGCGTGACACAGTGAATGGGAATACAGGCGTAGTAACTGCTAATGCTAATGGTGAAGCAACTTTGTATAATTTTTCCGTCAACCGGATTTATGAAATTACAGAAATAAAAGCACCAAATGGTTATATACTTGACAGAACGGTGCATAAAATTCTTTTACCTGCGAATTATGCTGGCAAAACCTACACGTTCACCAAAAATAATCAAGCTCAAAAAGGCGCCATCAAAATTGTTAAGCAAGATGGATATACGAAACAACGTTTAGCAGGCGCACAATTTAAATTCCGAGATACAACCAATAATTATACTGCAACGTTTACAGCGAATAGGAACGGTGAAGTGCTGATTACTGGATTAGCCGGTGATCGTATCTATGAGGTCACAGAAATCAAAGCACCGAATGGCTATATCATAGATAGACGTGTTCATAAAGTTGATTTACGTGGACAAGGTGGTAAAACCTATACATTAGTCTTAAATAATCAAGCACAAAAAGGCGCCATCAAAATTATTAAGCAAGATACGGATACAAGAAAACGTTTAGCAGGAGCGAAATTCAGATTTCGCGATACTACCAATAACTATACGGCAACATTTACAGCAAATGGAAATGGTGAAGTACTGATTCCAGGATTATCTTCGGATCGTATTTATGAAATCACCGAGATACAAGCGCCAACTGGGTATGCGTTGGATAGTAGGGTCCATCGGATTGATTTACGAGGTCAAGGCACAAAAACGTATACGTTAGTGTTAAACAATAAAGCAAACTATGGTGCTATCAGAATTATTAAACAAGATGTTGAAACAAAAGCACGTTTAGCGGGCGCTGTTTTTGAATGGAAAGATACAACTAATGGCTATACACAAAGAGTAACAACAGGTTGGGATGGTACAGTCACTATTAGTGGGCTATCTGTCAACCGGGTATATGAAATTAGAGAAGTTCAAGCGCCGGCTGGTTATTCACGAAATACTACGCCAACACGCGTCAGTCTGACGCAAAATCATGCGGGTCAAACAATTGCAATTGTTCGAGAAAACCGAAAAATACCGGTTTATAATCCGCCACCACCAACATATTGGCCAGGATATATTCCGCCAGTTACGTACTATAATCCACCTGTGTACTATAATCCTCCAAAGTATTATTATAGGGGGTGTGTGATGGTCATCGTGGTGGTGTGTTGGTAAAAAACAAATAGAGAGAAAGGGGTATTTAATGAGCCAATCAGCTTTACCGAAACTTGGGGTAATTTCAACAGGCGCCTTTTTTGTGGTTGATTTAATTGGCGTTATTCTAGTTTCGATTGTCACTGCCTACATTCTATACCGTTATTTTTTTAAAAGAGGTCAAATTACATGATTACTTTGTATCAGTTATACAAAGTAATTATGTTCATCTTCTTAACCTATTTATTTACAAGTTTATTTCTCAGTTTTCGAACAAGAAAAAAAACAAGAAGAGAAGTCGAAGTAGCAGAAGAATTTTTCTGCTACTTTCTTGTACCGTGTGTAAACGAGGAGAAAGTCATCGGAGAAACATTAAAAAAACTGGTTGCTTTACCAATTAAGAAAAAAATAATTGCGATTGATGATGGATCAACCGACCAAACCAAAGCAATGATGGACAGTATTGCTGGTCCAATCCAAGTTCTGTCTCGTCAATTTCCCAATGTGCAACAAGGCAAAGGCGCCGCTTTGAACCACGCTTTCCAAATTGTATTAACAGATGCAGAAAAAGGACACTATTCTTGGGATCAAGTTTTAGTGGGTGTGGTAGATGCAGATGGTTTTTTTAGTGAAAATATTGTCAATGAGCTAACTGCTGTTTTCACAGATAAAACAGTCTGTGCTGCGCAAACAAGAATCAAAATGAAAGATGTCACAAATTTTATGTTTATTGCACAAGATGTTGAGTTTTTTACGATTAATAATTTTATTCAAAAGGCGCGTCGAGCAACAAAAACCATCGGACTTGGTGGCAATGGTCAGTTTTTTCGGTTATCAATGATTACCGAACACTTAGGCTATCAGCCTTGGGGAAATGCTTTGTTGGATGACTATGAGTTAACCATTAAATTAATGCTGAAAGAGTTATCGATTGCTTATATTGACGAGGCCTTTATGGCTCAAGAAGCACTGAGAGATGTGAAACGTTTTATTCGTCAACGAAGTCGTTGGGTTCAAGGAAATTTAGATTGCCTAGCGTATTTACCCAGGGTGATTAAATCAAAGTCATTAACGCTAAGGCAGAAGTGTGGAATCTATTATTTTTTAGCGCAACCCTTTATTAATCTCGTAGCGGGGATGCTCGTTTTTGTCTTAACTGGGCTTCAACTGCAACACTTGTATAGGTTAGGCTTTTCGTTATCGCTTGTCATTAGTTTTGTTTTGGCCGTCAGTATTTCGTTAGTTTTCGGCATTTTTTTTACAATCAACTATTATCGCGAGTTGAAAAATTTTCAACTAAAAGTACCTGCAAAACTGGGGCTGATTATTTTGCCTTTTACTATTTCCTACATGTACTTAATTTTATTCGTTAGTGTGGTGATGGCTTATTATCGGTTTATCAAAGGTAATAGCACGTGGATAAAAACGGAACGCAATTGATTTTTTATTGCACTTTCCAGAGTTGCGTGGTATTATTTTTATTAGTTTAATAGCAACATGGTGATGGTGTTCACCACGAACTATTTATTGGACGAATAAATTAATGACGCCTACCAAACGGGAGAAGTGTACCCTTTGGTAGGCTTTTTCTGTACGCTAGGATTGGCGATAAGAAAATTGTAAAGGAGCATGTAAAGTGAAAAAAGAAACAAAGCAACTACTATCAATCGGCGGTTATATGGCAAAATGGTTGCTCATTACCGCAATTATTGGTTTATTTATGGGGGCGTTATCCGCCTTTTTCTTAAAGAGTCTCACCTATGTAACAGATGTTCGTTTAGCAAATCCTTGGTTACTCTTTATCCTCCCCATTAGCGGTGTCGTTTTTACGTATTTCTATACGCGTTTTGGGAAAAATGCTAGCCGAGGAAATAACTTAGTGATTGAACAAGGCAATGGCGGGGAAGAAGATATTCCCTTGCGCTTAATTCCTTTAACATTGTTTGGCACGATTACTACGCACTTATTTGGTGGTTCTGTTGGTCGTGAAGGGACGGCGGTGCAAATGGGGGGCGCAATCGCGAATGCTGTAGGAAAAGTCTTTAAACTGTCCGCTTTGGAACGACAAGTAATTATTATCAGCGGAATTAGTGCAGGTTTTAGT
>OIFD01000248.1_pt1 | contig 11188 bp, 6 predicted proteins | sample 1582021 | NCBI WGS metagenome assembly OIFD01 (sample SAMN07501059, study PRJEB24779) | human gut metagenome | isolation source: stool | host: human infant | place: USA: Pittsburgh, PA | reverse complement strand
AGAACGTTTCTTCAAAATGGTGATAGCCTGTTCCTAAAATAACCATTTGAATATCTTGTTGAAGCATATTGTCCAATTCAGAAGCAATAATATCAAATCCTTTTTGATCGGTAAGTCGTGAAACAATACCAATTAATGGTACATTTTTATCTTGAGGTAAGCCCAAATTTTCCTGTAAAGCCAACTTATTTTTAATTTTGCCCTCTAAGTTGCTTTTTGAAAAATGATATGGCAAAAAAGCATCTGTTTCTGGATTTAACAAATCGCTATCAATACCATTTACAATTCCAGATAATTTGCCTGCTTCCATACGCATAATTTGATCTAAACCTTTACCAAATTCTGGAGTTTTTATTTCATTTGCGTAGCTTGGTGATACCGTTGTCACTCTATCTGAGTAAAGAATTGCTGCTTTCATCCAATTAAGACAATTATTCCATCTAAGAGTTCCATCTTCATATCTCTCAGCGCCAACTCCAAATAAATCTCCTAACATTTCTGGACCAAACTGCCCTTGAAATTCAATATTGTGAATAGTAAAAACTGCTCTTATATTATTATAGGCCTGAATCCAGTGGTACTTCTCTTTCAATAAGAAAGGAATCATTGCTGTATGATAATCATGGACGTGTAAGACATCGGGAATAAAATCGATTTTCTCCATCAACTCTAAAGCAGCTAATTGGAAATAAGCAAAACGCTCCCCATCATCCCAATCACCATAGACATGACCTCTATAAAAATAATATTGATTATCAATAAAGTAGAACGTAACATTATCTTGAGAAAGTCTCTTAACTCCTACATATTGATGACGCCAGCCAACATCTGTATAGAAATACATGAGGTTTTCTATTTGGTCTCCAAATTTTTGGTCTACCATATCATAATATGGCATGACAACAGCGACATCATGACCTTTTTTACTAAGTGATTTTGGGAGTGCGCCAATCACATCTCCCAAACCACCTGTTTTAGCAAAGGGAGCACCCTCTGCCGCAACAAACATTATTTTCATTGTATAATATCCTCATTAATCTCTGAAAATTTAGGAATCACTAACGGTTTATCTAAACTACCTTTCAATGTAACTCCGGATGCAACCTTAACGCATTTGTCAATAATAGTATTTTCAATGGTTGCCCCTTCTCCGATTTTTACTTTTGGAAAGATAATACTATTGACTACTCGAGTCCCTTTTTCAAGGAGACAATTTCTAGAAACGATAGAATGGTCTAAATAACCTTTAATAATACTTCCAGAGGCTAGTTGCGAATTAGAGACATTTGATTGTTTATCAAAATAAGTAGCTTCCTCATTTTTCACCTTAGTATAAACTTTTTGGTTTGAAAAGAAGAGCGAATAAAATTTATTTGGTGTTAACATGTCCATGTTAGCATCATAATAGGATTTAATAGAAGAAATGTTTGACAAATAACCAGTGTATTCAAAAGCCAAAGCATTACTTTCAACAATTAAATCACGAAGTAAGAAGCGGAGTTTACGTGGTTCATTATTTTGAGCTTCCTCTTCCATTTTTTCGATTAACCAAGGTGTATCGATAACATAAATCTCAGCAGACATTTTTTGGTTATCGTCATTATCTACAGCTTTACCTAGACTCACTACATGATCAGATTCATCAATGGTCAAGACTTGATTAGCCTCTGCAATAGCTGATCTCGGCATTTTTTTATAAACCACGGTGGCTTGCGCACCATTTGCATTATGCAAGTGGATTACTTGACTTAAGTCAATATTACAAAGCATATCACAACTCATATATATCGTCTGGTCGCTACCCGAACGCCTCAAGTAAGTTAAAATTTGATCGTAATAATCCCCATTGACTGTACGAGTATCATCGTCTGTATCATAGAATCCTAAAGAATAGTGACTCAACAGTGTACCTAAGCCCCACTCACGACCACTTCTAATATGGTCAAAAACAGAGCGAACATTATTCCCACGAAAAATACCATAAATACTTCTAACGCCTGCATTAGCTAAAGAGGATAATTGAAAATCAATTAAACGATACTTACCATCAAAAGGTAGAGAAGCAAGCGGACGATTATCCGTCAAACTGTGCATATCTGGGTAACTAACAGTATTTCCTAAAATCGCAGTATATTTATCAATCTTCATTTGGAACCCCCGCTACTTCTTTATAACCAATAACTTCTACTTCTTTACTTCCATCAATCACAACACCATCACCAATAACAGCATCCTCACCGATAATAGCTCGATTTATCTTTGCACCTTCACCGATAGTCGCGCCACTCATAACAAAGGAGTCTTTAATAATAGCATTTGGTTTTACCTGGACATTAGTTGATAAAATGGAGTGCTCAACATTTCCTGCAACAAAGCATCCATCTACAACTAAAGAATCTTTAACATTTGCATCTTCTGTCATGAAATTAGGTGGTGCAATCAAATTTTTAGAATAGATTTTCCATGAACGATCACGACTATGTAATTTGTTATCTTCTCCAATATATTCCATATTAGCTTCCCAAAGGGATTCAATAGTACCAACATCTTTCCAATACCCATCAAAATTATAGGTATAAACACGTTCACCCGATTCAAGGTATGCTGGTATAACATTTTTACCAAAGTCTGACATGTCTATGCCGTTCTTTTCACCATCAATTAAAACTGTCCGTAATCTCTTCCAGTCAAAAATGTATATTCCCATTGAAGCCTTTGTTGACTTAGGATGTTCAGGTTTTTCTTCAAATTCGACAATACGGTCGTTTGAATCAGTATTCATAATTCCAAAACGGCTTGCTTCTTTTAAAGGAACATCTAAAACAGCGACTGTTAGGCTTGCTAAATTATCTTTATGCGTCTGTAGCATGTCATCATAGTTCATTTTATAGATGTGGTCCCCAGAGAGAATGAGTACATATTCTGGATTAATACGATCAATGTAGTCAATATTTTGATAGATAGCGTGGCTGGTACCTTGAAACCAGCGATTACCTTCTGTTGCAGAATATGGCTGTAATACAGTTACTCCCGAATCGATACCATCTAGTCCCCAGCTAGATCCGTTTCCAATATGAGTATTGAGTTCCAGCGGTTGATACTGAGTAATAACTCCAACATTATTAATACCTGAATTCGCACAATTTGAAAGCGCAAAGTCAATAATACGGTAACGACCTCCAAATTGAACAGCAGGTTTCGCAATGCTCTGAGTCAATTTTCCGAGTCGAGTGCCTTGTCCTCCGGCGAGAATGAGTGCTAACATTTCATTTTTCATATTATTCTTTCCTTTCAAAATGAGGTTACTAAATTGCAGACTTATTTACGAAGCCGACGTTTTATTCTCCAAACACTTGCCCCAAGGGCTGGTAATGTAAAACTTAAAGTATGATCATAATCTTTCCATGTAGCCACTTGTGTTTTCGTTACAGGATTGTGGTTTTTCCAAACACCTCCAAACTCTTCCATTTCAGTATTTAAAACTTCTTCATAAATACCCGCTTGCGGAACACCAATAGTAAAGTTAGGGCGTTCTACAGGAGTCATATTAAAGACACAAAGTAACAAATCGCCTTTATCATCTTTTCGTATAAAAGATAAAACAGTTTCAGATTTATTATCCGCATCAATAATTTCTAGCCCGTCAAAGGAATCATCAATACGCCATAGGCACTTATGATCTTTATAAAATTGATTCAATTGTTTAGTATAGCGTTGCATCTTTTGGTTCATATCATCATTTAAGTTTTCCCATTCTAGTTGATCATTATATTTCCATTCTAAAAATTGACCAAACTCACTTCCCATAAAGAGAAGTTTTTTCCCAGGATGACACATTTGATATGCATATAAATTACGTAAACCAGCAAATTGATTATAACGGTCACCCCACATTTTATGCATCATACTCTTTTTACCATGTACTACTTCATCATGTGAAAAAGCTAGTACAAAGTTCTCATTGAATATATACATAAAACTAAAAGTCACTAAGTCTTTAGTTATTGGGGTAGAAGCTGTTGACTCTTCAGCAATCATCATAACATTAGGATGACGCTCTTTAATTACTTTGTTAAGTTTCCTTAAAAAGTGATATCCTTCCAAATTACGATTATCCCCAAATTGGTTAGCTTCCCATGGTCCTTCATCATAATCGAGATATAACATATTACTAACCGCATCAACACGAATACCATCAATATGATAATGTTCAATCCAGAACAAGGCACTCGAAATCAAAAAGGATTGTACTTGATTTTTTCCTAAATCAAAGTTCAGAGCTCCCCATCGATAGTTATGCGCACGATCATGATTTTGATACTCATAAGTAGCAGTTCCATCGAAATAGGCTAAAGCATCGTCATTCTGAATAAAGTGTCCTGGAACCCAATCTACAAGAACTCCTATATTATTTTTATGACATGCTTCTACAAAGTCTTGAAATTCTTCTGGAGTACCATAGGTATGTTCAAAAGCAAAATACCCCATTAATTGATATCCCCAACTCATATCAAGCGGATGTGCCATTAAGGGCATAAATTCAACATGAGTATAATTCATCTCAACAAGGTAGGGGATTAAGTAATCTTTTAACTGAGAAAAAGTCATAGGATGTCCAAAATCATCTTTTTTCCATGAACCAGCATGAACTTCGTAAATATTAATTGGACGCTTCTGAAAACCCAGACGTTTGCGCCTTCCCATCCAAAGACCATCTTCCCACTTTTTATTTCTAAGAACTTTAATAACACTTGCAGTTCCAGGACGTCTTTCCATATAAACTGCCATAGGATCGATTTTCTCAACTACTTGACCACCTTTACGAGTAACCAAATATTTATATAAATCACCTTCGCGCGCATCCAAACTGTTAGCTTCCCAAACTCCTGCTTGATTTTTGTTCATTTGGAGAGGTCGATTTCGCCAATCTGTAAAATCTCCAATAACTTGAACATTTTCAGCATTAGGAGCCCAATCTCTGAAACAAAAGCTTCCATTTTCGCTATGTACGCCTAAATAATTCTGGAGATGAAAATTTTCACCTATTCCAAAAGTATATAACTCATCTTTATTGGACATCTACTCACCTCACAGGTCCTACTAGTCAATATAAGACAAAAATATTTCCTCAATGGTACAAAAAAAGAGGAATACATTTTCCTCATACAGACGCATCTGAAAATATTTCACCCTCTATATTTCCGAAAAATTAACTAAAATATAAGAAACTCAAATTCAAATCAAATTCCTTAATATACACAAAAATAACCTGAATGTTTTCAGGTTATTTTGTGATATCAAGGATCATTACAGAAAGCTCATCATCTAATGAATCTATCGCTTTTCCTTCTTCATGATTTGATATTATTATATCACCTATGAAAGAATTCTGCAAGCGTTTTCCTTTAATATTGAAAATTATTTTTATTTTCTTATGTTCTTCGACTGTAAAACTTATGAAACCTGAATGGTATTGAGCAGACTCTACAAAAACATGTTTGCGAATCTCTTCAAAGCTAGAATAAGAAAAGTAAGGAGAGTTTGTCTTCAAAGTAATTATTTTCCTAATAAAATTAATAGTACTCTTATGAAAGGTAACATTATCCCAGTTGACCTGATTAACTTGGTCTGGGGCATTGTAAGAATTCATAGCCCTTTCTTTATCTGCTTGAGTAAGTTGACCTTTATCACCTGTAGGATAACACTTTGTTCGAAGAAACTCCTGACCTAATTGCATGAAAGCCATCCCTTGCATCAATAGATTCATAGCACTAGCTACTTCAACTCGGTAAATATGTTGTTTCTCGTTGTCATTAGGATGTAATTCCCATAGCAAATCATTTAAGTTGTAGTTGTCATGTGCTTCAACATAATTTAAAACTTGACTAGGATCAATGTATGATACTAACTCATCACTTCCTAAAATGCCTTTTGCAACAATATCTTCTGTACTGTTTCCAGAAACTAAGCCTTTTTTAAATTCTCCGTAAATTTCCGCACCTTTGACAGCGTCTCTTACATCATCATTGAAAAAGCCAATTCCAGGCATCTGATAAGCATTATCTTTTTTAGCTTTATTTTGAGGCGTGAGACCAGCTCCCATGTCCCATCCTTCTCCATAAACCAAAATACGAGGGTCGATTTTATTTAGCTCATTTCTTATAATGTTCATCGTTTCTACATCATGTAGTCCCATCAAATCAAATCGAAAACCATCAATATTATATTCTTTCACCCAATACAAAACTGAATCAAGAATATACTTACGACACATTTCTTTTTCACTAGCTGTTTCATTACCACAGCCTGACCCATTTTGAAATGTTCCATTGTGATTCATTCGATAATAATAATCTGGAACCGTTAGTTGAAATGCAGAATCAGTTGATGAAAAAGTATGATTATAGACAACATCCATAATAACACCAATGCCTGCATCATGGTACGCTTGGATAGCAGATTTTAATTCTAAAATACGCGTTGCAGGTTCATGTGGATTACTAGAGAAGCTTGCTTCTGGAACATTGTAGTTTTCAGGATCATATCCCCAATTATAAGCATAGTGACCATCATCATCAAATGTCTGATGATGATCGAAAATTGGTTGAAGTTGGATATAGTTAACTCCTAGGTCTTGTACATAATCAAAGGTCGTTTTATCACCATGCTGATTAACCGTACCTTTTTGATGCAATCCCTTAAATTTTCCGTGATAATCTGTCTTAACTCCTGAAGTCTCAGATATCGAAAAATCACGCACATGCATTTCGTAAATGACTGCTTGATTGGGGTTTTCGAGCCGCCACTTAGCTTCTTTTCCATGACTTATTTTAAACCCTTCCGGAGTTAATGCTTCTGGAGCAATAACAATAGACCTTTTACCATTTGCAGTCGTTGCAATGGAATAAGGGTCTCTCGTAATTTTAAAGGTACGTCGTCTATAGTAGACTCGATAAGTATATGCTTGGTAATTATAGTTTCCTTCAAGTTCAGTAAACCAGACTCCATGGGTATTTTCTTTATGATTTTTATAATTGACGGCTGTCCCTCTTTTCATAGAAAGAACTTTTGATACACTTGCTGTTTCATCTGTCGAATGATATAAAATCAGTTCTACACGTTCCGCAGTAGGGGCCCATAATCTAAAAGCCGTTTTAGTTTCTGAATATTCAAAACCTAACCAACCATCAAATCCCCATTTTTTGTCAAACGCTCTACTATTGATTGCCATGTCGTAGGCATGAGGTTGGCGTCTACTATAATGATGGCTACTAACTGCTGCTTGACGAGAATAATACAGATTGTCATCCCCATCTACAATCCAAACTTCTTTACGTGCACCACCTTGAGTACAATCAATGCGATAATCTATTGTTTTATGATGCCAATTTTTATCCTTAACAATCACATAATAATGGCTTAAAAAATATGGCAAGGGATATTTTAGGATCGCAACAGCACCGAAACTGTCAAACCGTGAAAAATGAGCATCTTGACCCTCTGAGCCATCGCGCCACTGCCATAAACTTAAATTAAAGTAATTTTTCTTTCGGCTATGGTAATGTACAATGACAGTATTATCCATTCATCAATCTCCTAATCCTTCTAAATCATCTACCTCATTAGCAAACTTCTGTGCAATAGCTTCTATCGCTAGTTCATCTTTATCTAAAACTAAAGCATCATCTGAAATTTCATCAGTATTAGCAAAGAACCTAATATGATTTTTAAGGTTTGCTAGAGTAATGGGAGCATCTCCTCCATATTCTCCATCTAAGTTAATCATCATACGCTCGTCTGATAGGGGTTCGATAGTTAGATAAGACGTTTTAATATACTCTACTCGTTTATCATTAATATGTTTTCCACCTGCTAGCACCAAACGAATGAGATGCATAATCTCAATAAGATTTGCAGTTTTTACTAAAATAAGGGTAAATTTCCCATCATCCAATTTGGCATCAGGTGCAATTTGTTCAAACCCTCCTACAGAATTTGTGATGGCAACAAAAATCATTGAAGCATCACCGATAAATTCACCCTTATCGTGAGTAATTTTGACTGGTACTTTTCGAACTCGAGGTAATAATTCAACACCCTTTGCTAGATAAGCAAGATAGCCAAACGTTGTTTTCAATTGACTTGGTACACTATAAGTTAACTCTGTCAAACTACCTGCAGCTGCAATATTAATAAAATAATTGTCCTCTTGAGCTTGACCAATGTCCATCTTAACGATTTGATTTTTACCAATTAATTTAGTTGCTTCAATAGGATTACCTCGCGGTATTTTTAAGGCACGAGCAAAATCATTAGTTGTTCCAGTTGGAATAATTGCCATCTTAGGACGACGTTTCAAAGGTGCAATACCATTAACAACTTCATTAATAGTACCATCTCCACCTGCTGCAACAATCAAATCAAAACCAGCTTGAGCAGCTCTAGTAGCTTCATCTCTGGCAGAATTTTTAGTTGGTGTTGTTTGAAAGGCTGATGTTTCATACCCAAATCCTTCAAGTATATCAAGAACTTCCGCTACATTTTTTTTCATAATTTCTTGACCAGAAGTTGGGTTATAAATTAAACGCGCTTTTTTTTGTTTCTTCATTTCTTCCTCACTTAAAGGTTGAGTAACCAGTCTTCATCTTGTATTGTAATCCCTAAATCTTGAGCCTTGGTTAGTTTACTTCCTGCATCGCTTCCTGCAACAATTAAATCAGTCTTTTTAGAAACGCTACCTGTCACCTTAGCACCAAGGTTTTGTAATTTCTCTTTTGCTTCATTACGAGTCATTTTTTCAAGCTTACCGGTTAAAACGACTGTTAAACCTGAAAGTTGTGCATCTGTACTAACTCGTTTTCCTAGATAATTAAAATTAACGTTATAGGAAGTTAATTCCTCTAGTAGTTTATCTACCTCTTCTTTTTCAAAGAAGGTATGAAGTGATTTGGCAATAACCCCTCCTAGTCCATCAATTGAGGCAATACTTTCTTGACTTGCTTGACTTAGTTGCCTCAAATTACCAAATTCCTCCAATAAAAGGCGGCTCGCCTTGCTTCCCACATGACGAATACCTAGGCCAAAAAGAAGTTTTTCAGCAGAATTTTCTTTTGAAGATTGGATTGCATGATAAATCTTAGTTGCAGATTTCTCTTTAATACCATCTAAAGTTAATAAATTCTCTATACTTAAACGATAAATATCTGCAACATCTGCTATTAAATGAGCATCAAATAATTTTTCGACTAAGGATGGACCAAAACCTGTAATATTCATAGCATCTCGGCTAGCAAAATGAGCTAAACGTTCTTTGATTTGGTTGGGGCACAGCGGATTAATACAACGTAAAGCCACCTCACCTTCAAAATGAACTAATTCACTACCACAAGAAGGACATAGTTTAGGAATAAGCATGACTTCTTGCTGGTTTCGCTTACTCATAACGACATTTAAGACTGCAGGGATGATATCCCCTGCTTTGTATACAACAACAGTATCTCCAATACGGATATCTTTTTCGGCAATATAATCTACATTATGCAGAGTGGCCCTACTAACGGTTGTCCCTGCTAGTTGAACTGGAGTTAGGTTAGCTGTTGGTGTTACGACTCCTGTTCGCCCAACTGTCCAATCAACAGATAATATTTCTGCTTCCTTTTCTTCAGCAGGAAATTTATATGCAATCGCCCAACGAGGTGCCTTTACAGTGAAGCCCAGCTCTTCTTGCATTGCTAAGCTATTAACCTTAATAACAATACCATCGATATCATAAGGGAGGGAAACTCTATCTTTTTCTATAGTTTGGATAAAATCCCAAATTTTCTCCATAGACGAGCTAATTAAACGATGATGATTGACTGAAAAGCCATAGCTTTCTAGCTCTTTTAAAACATCATCTTGTGTTTCTTTTTGCGTAGGGCTAGCTTCTTGATAAAGAAAAGTTGCTAATTTACGTTTCGCAACAATTCCTGTGTTTAATTGGCGCAAGGTTCCTGCTGCTGCATTCCTAGGATTAGCAAATTCCTGCTCACCATTTGCTCGTTTTTCTATGTTAATAGCTTCAAAAGATTCTTTGGGAAGGTAGCACTCTCCGCGAACAGTAATATCTAAACTTTGGTCTAAATGTAGAGGAATATCATGAACACGCTTTAAATTTTCAGTAATATTTTCTCCAATATTGCCATCACCACGTGTTGCCCCAACCTGTAAAACACCATTTACATAAGTCAACGAGACAGATAGACCATCAATTTTCAGCTCTGCCATATAAGCAGCAGTTGGAAACTCTGCTTTAACACGTTTATCAAAGGCTATCAATTCTTCTTTTGAGAAAGCATCCTGCAATGAATACAAAGGATATTCATGTTGGTATTTTTCAAAGCCTTCTAAAACTAAACCACCCACTCGATGTGTGGGACTATTTGGCAAAATGTTTTCTGGATGTTGCTTTTCTAATTCTACTAACTCTCGATATAACTGGTCATATTGACTGTCAGAAACTGTGGGATTATCTTGTGTATAATACTCTTTTGCGTACTGATTCAACAAAGATACTAATTCATTCATACGATTTTCCATATTTCTATTTTATCACAAAGACTAAGGATATTAGTAAAAATTGGAGCATTTCTCATAAAAGTTGCAGCATTTTCTAGCTATGCTAACTATAAACCCAAACAAAAAAGCCGAGATCAATGTCTCGCGCTTTATAATATATTTATTTTGTAAAATCGACGTGTCTACTCAACTTATCCACAAGGACTGCTCCAACCAAAAGTGAAGCCAATTCACCAACAGCTGTCGTTAACCATGTTAATAATAAAGGTAATCCTGCTACAATTTTCAATTCAACTGCTACCGTAATCATTGAAGCAGCAAAGAAGAAAGAAAAGAAAAAGAATGCTTTGTTAATAAGGCCATTAAATAGATAATCTTTTTGATATTGCTTGAATAAAATGGTTCCAAGATAAACAAAAAGTAAGGTTGAACCACCACCTACAAAGACATCAATCATTCCAAAACTATAAAGATTAGAAATCATACATCCTAACGTTACCGCAAAAAGGTATTTTCGGTGGTAAAAGGCCAAGAAATTTAGCATTTCTGAAACACGGAATTGATAAGCACCATAAGCAATAGCATTAAAAGGTGGCGTTATGGTTAAAACGATATAGATAGCTGTTACAAT
>OIFD01000227.1_pt1 | contig 12229 bp, 8 predicted proteins | sample 1582021 | NCBI WGS metagenome assembly OIFD01 (sample SAMN07501059, study PRJEB24779) | human gut metagenome | isolation source: stool | host: human infant | place: USA: Pittsburgh, PA | reverse complement strand
GACGAAGAAGTTTATGCTAAAAAGTATAAAAAACTTACAAAACAAAAAGAAGAATTACTTGATGAAAAGAAAACACTGGAACTAACGATAAAAGATGAAAATTCTATTAAAGAAAGACTAAAGCAATTTAAAAAGGTGTTAGAGAATAGAGAAATTATAGAAGAATTTAACAGAACAGTATTTGAAAGCATAGTTGATAAAATCGTGCTTGGAAGAATTGACAAAGACGGAACAGTTCATCCATATGACCTAACATTCTATTTCAAAACAGGAATTGAAGATAGTCAAAATTCTAATAATTTCAAAGATAAAAGGAAAAATGCCAAAGATAATGATATTGATAAATTGTGCTCCCACAAGAATGACGAGGATAAAAAATTATGTTCCCAAGCAAAAGACAACGCATGTGGAGACAGTAGTGATGTTGACAAGGAAATAGAATAATAAGCTGTAAAAGTGTTGAAATCAATGGCTTTTAGGATTTTAAAAGAAATCAGTTCTATAATAAATTAAAAATCGTGTTGGTAGAAAAATTGTCTACTTCTACCAACACGATTTTACAAAGAGCCAGCACTTACATCTCTTTTTTTCCTGTAAAACTATTGTATCTTGATACTTTAAGGAGTTTCAATCATTCGATCTGTTAACCGTTATTTTTTGGATCTAATCTTAATAAAATAGCATTAATGGCGACGATGACTGTTGACACAGACATTAGAATTGCTCCTAATGCAGGGTTTAATGTGATACCAATAGAGGCCAAAATTCCTGCAGCTAGAGGGATAGCTATAAAGTTATATCCGGCTCCCCAAAAGAGGTTCTGTTTCATTTTACGAGTTGTTTTGTGTGCTAATTCAATAAATGATTCAATATCTCCTGGATCAGATTGAGTCAAGATGACATCAGCTGAATCCAACGCCACTTGAGTTCCTGCACCGACCGCTATTCCAACATCTGCCAAGGCAAGAGAAGGGGCATCATTGACACCGTCACCTACCATGATAACTTTTTTTCCTTCTTCTTTAAGTGTTTTTACTAACTCATATTTGTCTTGTGGAGATTGATTTGATCTATATTCAATCTCTAAATCTTCTGCCGCGCCTTGAGCCGCTTTTTCATTATCACCTGTTGCCATAATTGGTTGAATATTGTTCTTTTTAAGAACTTTAATTAACTCTTTGCTCGTTGATTTTAATTCGTCCCCTAAAGCTACAGCACCAATGGCATCTTCATTTTCTACTAAGACACTGAGAGTTGCTCCTTTTGGAATATCCATATCCAGATTACGTCCGTATGCTTTTTGACTGATTAATTGATAACGGTGCCCGCTTGCTTCACCTTCTACCCCAGCACCGGAAATCACATCAATCGAATCAAAAGATGCTGGACGTATATCTTGCTGCTCGGCGAAACTTATAATTGATTGAGCAATCGGGTGGCTAGATCCTCCTTCAATACCTGCCAGTAAGGCAATGATTTCTTCTTTCTTATATTTGTTACTTAAAAGTTTAACGTCTAATACTTTAAACTCACCAGTTGTTAAAGTACCCGTTTTATCTAAAATAATCACATCTGCATCTTGAGCTATTTCTAAAGATTGGCGGTCTTTTACTAGTAACCCACGACTTGCTCCTAAGCTTGTGCTACGGGCGGTTACCAATGGAATAGCCAGACCTAATGCGTGTGGACAAGCTATAACTAATGTTGTGATAGCAAATTTTACTGCCGTTGGAATATCCGCTATAAGCATCCATACTACAAAAGCTATTAGTGCGGCAGTTACCGCAATATAGAAGAGCCATCCCGCAACTTTTTGAGCAATATTTTCTGCACGAGAAGGTTGACTTTGAGCTTGGCTGATTAAATCCTGTACTTGAGAGATAAAGGACTTATCACCTGTTTCATTAACTTTAATATAAAGAACCCCTTCTCCATTTGTCGAGCCCCCGATCACTTCATCGCCAGGTCCTTTTTTAACTGCTTTTGACTCCCCAGTCAAAAGAGCTTCATTTAAACGTGATTCGCCACGTTCGATAGTTCCATCTGCTGGCACATTTTCCCCAGCTTGAACACGAATTAAATCACCTACCTTTAAGTCAGCAACTGGACGTGTTTCAATGGAATCGTCATCTAATACGACATGAGCATCTTTCGGCACTAACTTAGCCAGTTCTTCTTGTGCATCTCCTGCTTCTCCAATAGCTTTCATCTCAATCCAGTGACCTAATAACATGATTAATAGTAATGAAGCAAATTCAAAGAAAAAATCCATAATTTGTTCACCTGTTACGTAGCTAGTGATAACAGTATAAATACTATATAAATATGAAACACTTAAACCTAAAGAAACGAGTGCCATCATTCCAGGTTCTTTTTGTTTAAATTCGTCAACTGCACCTTGATAGAATGGACGTCCACCATAAATAATTAATATAGTAGATAAAATAGCTACTACAATATCAGAATATGGAAAACTAAACTGGAATGGTAGGTCAAACCCAGCCATAGGGGATAAGAGCATAATAATGATTCCTAGTGGCAATGATTTTAAGAAAAGTTCCTTAAAGTTTCCGTGATGATGATGCTCATGCCCACTGTGCCCACCGTGGTCATGTCCAGCATGATGGTCGTGATGTTGATCCTTATTATGGTATCTATGTTCTTCCGTGCTTACATTCTCATGTTTTGAGTGATTCATGTCGCCATGATTATGGTGACTGTGGGATGAATGTTTATTGTTATTCTTCATTTTTAATTCCTCCTTATTCTCCCTTATGATGTAAATTGCATTCACATTGTCCTTTTGGACAATTGCATTCTACTTCTTTAACTGCGAAAACTTTTTTCTTCTCTAATATTTCTTCCAGTCTCTTAATATCATCGAAGCTTAAGACATGATCTTCAATGATGCTTCCTATTACATTTCCGACTTTCTTATTGCAAATACGGTTAAAAATATCTTCTGCATAATCCCTTACGGCTTCTTTCTCTTCAATATTGGCATTGTAAATAAATTTTCTACCTTCTCGCTCTGTATTTAGTACGCCTTTTTCAACTAATCGAGCTAAGATCGTTTTGATAGTGGATTGTGTCCAGTCCATTTTTTCTTGCAATATGGAAATGACTTTGTTACTAGTTACTCGATCATTTGCCCAAACTACACGCATGACCTCCCATTCAGCATCTGTGATATGAGTATTAAATTCTGTTGTGCTCATTCTCCTTTCCTCCTTATCGTTTACAATTATAGACTTAATACTTAAGATAAGTTTACACCTTTAAACTTATCTTGTCAAGTCTTTTTAATAAATTTTTAATTCCTTATTTTTAATAATATGTTAAATATGATAAATATGATGATATCTTTTCTGAATTTATTGTTAGGCTAAATATATAGTCATAAATTTCACAAATTCTACCCTTTCATTTTTCATGGTAGTTTGGCTTAATTCACTTCAAGAACTTTACTCAAAACTTGTAGATTTATTTAAATGAAAGTTGTGCAATTGATTCATCTTATTAAGAAAAATCTGGAGAAGTTTTTCACAAGAAAATAGAATAACAAGCTATAAGACTGTTGAAATCAATAGCTTTTAGGATTTTAGAAGAAATCTTAAAAGCTATTTTTTATTGAAAAAGCACCTTGTGAGAACATATTAATAGTAAAATTCGTAGGGATGTTCAGACATATGGATACTTTACGTGAAGTCAACAGTAAAATAACAAATGACAATTAAATAAAAATAAGCATGGCAAACAAGCCTAAGTAAATTAGGCAAATTTAAATAATAAGTATTTAATTTTTGAGCATTAAATTTAAAATTAGTTTTTAGAAGCTTAAAAATAACTCTAATTAGTTTTTAACAACATTGACAAACATCGATATGGGGTGTATAATAAATATGAAATCGAAATTCATCGATATCATTGAAGTGTATCGATATATAAAATAAAGAAAGGGGAAATTATGAAAAGATCATACGGAGAGTTCTCACCTATATTCAAAGTTTTGTCTGATGAAACCAGGCTAAAAATAATTGATATGCTCTCATGTGGCGAGATTTGTGCCTGTGATATTTTGGATGGTTTGAGTATTTCTCAATCAACTCTAAGCTATCACATGAAAAACTTAACGGATTCAGGCCTTGTTATCGCAAGAAGGGATGGGGCATGGATGAGATATACTCTAAACCTTGAAAGAATAGGAGAGATTAAAGACTTCCTAGATTATATTACCGAAGATAAAGAAGATTGTATTTGTAAAAAATGTAAAGAAAAGTAAATGCTAAAGGAGTGTTAGTATGAAAAAAATGGTAATTTATGACCCAGCAATGTGTTGCTCAACAGGTGTATGTGGACCATCAGTAGACAAGAACTTATTAAGGGTATCCACGGCGATTAATAGGTTAAGTAAAAAAATGTAGAAGTAATAAGACATAACCTAAAAGAAGAACCACAGCTTTACGCTGAAAATGATAAAGTAAGCAAGCTGTTAAATGAAGAAGGAGTCGATGTACTTCCTATAACAATGGTTGCCGATGAAGTAGTCAAAACAAGAGAATACCCTACAAATGATGAATTTGTTGAATTTTTAGATATACCCAAAGAATATATAATGTCTGGTATAGCAATTCAAAAAATGAAAAAGAATAAAGGAAACAAATAGATAAGATAGGAGGTCACTGTGTATACAAGATTCAACCCAGAAAATATTAAGCTAAATAAGTATCTTTTCTTTACAGGAAAGGGTGGTGTAGGTAAAACTTCTATAGCTTCAAGTCTTGCTATAAACCTAGCAGACCAAGGTAAAAAAGTTATCCTTGTTAGTACAGACCCAGCATCAAACTTACAGGATATTTTTGAGACGGACTTAGACAATAAAATAAGAGATATAGATAAGGTAAAGAATTTAAAACTAGCTAACTTTGAACCAGAGAAAGCCCTAGAAGACTATAAGGAAAGCGTAGTTGGACCTCAAAGAGGAAAGCTTCCGGATGAGGTTATAGAAGCCATGGAAGAGCAGCTTTCGGGATCATGTACAACTGAAGTGGCAGCTTTTAAGGAGTTCACAAGCTTTATAGCTGATGAAGAGCTTGCAGCTGAATATGACCATATAATATTTGATACTGCTCCAACAGGCCATACACTAAGAATGTTAGAACTACCTTCAGCTTGGACAAACTTTTTAGATAACAACAAGTATGGAGCATCTTGCCTAGGCCAGCTATCAGGTCTAGATGAAGAAAGAGGTATTTATAAAAAAGCTGTTGACAACCTAGCTGACAGTAAGCTAACTAGCCTTATACTAGTTTCTAGACCTATAGAAACAGCTCTAAAAGAAGCGGCAAGGACATCAAATGAACTCCACGAAATTGGCGTAGACAACCAAATTCATATAATAAATGGTATGCTAGATTCCTATGATGATGATCTTTCAACAGCTATACACAATATGCAAAAAAGAGATGTGGAAGCAATGCCAGAAGGCCTAAAAGACCTTGAAACTTACTATCTTCCACTTAAACCTTACAATACATCTAGTATTGAAAATCTTAGAAAATTTTTCTCGGATGATATAGAAGAAAAAATGGAGTCTTCAGTTACCATAGACACTAGCAAGATATCAAGGCTAGAAGATGTTGTTGACGACCTATATAAGAACGATAAAAAAGTTATCCTTACTATGGGTAAGGGAGGAGTAGGGAAAACAACTATAGCAGCAGCTATTGCCCTAGCCCTTAATGAAAAAGGTCAAAAAGTTCATCTTGCAACAACAGACCCAGCAGACCATCTAAAATATATAATAAGCGAAAGAGAAAATTTGACTATTTCCTATATAGATGAAGATAAGGAGCTTGAATCTTATAGAGAGGAAGTCCTAAGAAAAGCAAAGGAAGATGGGGCAAGTGAGGAAGACATTGACTATATCGAAGAAGATTTAAGAAGTCCATGTACCCAAGAAATTGCAGTTTTTCGTGCATTTGCTGATATAGTAGACAAGTCAGAAGATGAAATAGTAGTAATAGACACAGCCCCAACTGGTCATACAATTCTTCTTTTAGAATCAACAGAAAGCTATAATAGGGAAATTTCAAGAAGCCAGGGAGATGTACCTGAATCAGTAAAGAAACTACTTCCAAGGCTTAAGGACAAGGATTATACAGAGGTTCTAATTATAGCCCTAGCAGAAGCAACTCCTTACTATGAAGCAAAAAGACTTAAGGAAGACCTAGATAGGGCAGAAATCTTTAATAAATGGTGGATTATCAACTCAAGCTACTTTGCAAGTGGCAGCCAAAACGAGATTTTAAAAGCTAGGGCCGATCAAGAAAAAGAGTGGATTAAGACAATAGATGAAACATCTCAATCTAATACAGCCCTTGTTGAGTGGATTCCAGAAGATTTAAAAGAAGACAATTTAAAAGACCTATTATAACAATAGGCAGATAAATAAAGAGGTGAAATTGATGAAAGAGACAAACGAAAAAATTAGTTTTTTTGAAAGATATTTAAGTATATGGGTTTTACTTTGCATGGCTGCAGGTATTTTGATTGCTAGATTTATGCCATCTGTTCAATCTTTCTTACAGTCATTGGAATTTAAGGGTCAAAATATAATCTTAACAGTTTTAATGTGGCTTATGATATACCCTATGATGGTTAGAATAGACTTTAATTCACTAAAAAATGTAGGAAGACATCCCCAAGGTATAATTATTTCTACAATAGCAAGCTGGGGAATCAAACCATTTTTAATGTTTGGTCTATCTACACTTTTCTTCCATTATATATTCAGCCAGTTAATACCCGCTAATCTTGCCAATGATTTTGTTATAGGAGCAGTACTCTTAGGTACAGCCCCATGTACAGCAATGGTCTTTGTGTGGAGCAGTCTTACCAATGGAGACCCAGCGCAAACCCTTGTACAGATATCGGTAAATGACATCTTGATACTCTTCCTATTTGTACCACTTGTACAGCTCCTTTTAGGTTTAAAAGGTATAACTCTACCAATGGATGTTCTCATTATGTCATTAGTACTTTTTGTTGTAATTCCTTTAGTGGGCGGTTTTTTATCAAGGTACTTTATAATAAAAAACAAGGGAAAAGATTACCTGGAAAATAACTTTATAAAAAAGTTTGACGGAGTAACTACTATAGGCCTTCTTCTTACCCTCGTTATTATATTTACTTTCCAAGGAGATATGATAGTAAAACATCCACTTTATGTAGTTTTAATAGCAGTTCCACTAATACTTCAAAATGTGATTTCATTCTCTCTAACATATTTTGTAAGTAAAGTAAGCAAACTACCTCATGAGATAGCAGCACCAGCTTCTTTAATAGCAGCATCTGACTTTTTCGAACTTTCAGTGGCTGTAGGCATAGCGCTATTTGGTGTAGATTCGCCTGTTGTTCTTGCATCAACAGTAGGAGTTCTTACAGAAGTTCCCGTAATGCTACTTTTAGTAAGAATAGTTAATAATACAAAAAGCTCCTTCCCAAGCCTTGAAAGAGTTAAATAAAGTTAAGACATTAGAAAAAGTTCGACTATAAAAATTTAAGGTGACCCCCAAAAGTTAGACCTAAAAACTAACTTAAGGGGGTCATTTCATATTGTAAGGGCTTGTTAATTAAATATTATATTGTAAAGATAAAAAGATATAACAATAAACGATCAAATACTTGAATAAAAAATGGACAAATACTTGAATTAAAACAAGACAAGCACCTTTTGCTTATAAAAGAGATGATGATGTTTACCTAATACCTATTACGGCTTTAAGACCTTAATAGTATTAGCATTGATTGATATATTCCCACATACGAAGATTTTGAAAAACTTGGAAATTTATCGATGCTGACCACTCAAGCCACGTTGAAGCCCTAGCCCTACTTGTCAAGAAGCGAAGCTACACTGAAAAGTAGAGGCAGGTCTTATGCAAAGATTTCCCAAGAGAAGCGACCGAATAGGAAGCTTTGATTGGCAGAAATCGACTGCTGAAGCTATAGCGTTGATACAAAAGATGTAAATATAGAAATCCTTCATTTAAAGCAGTTTAATAAGCATTTTGTATTTGAAAAAGATAAAAAAGGATATGTAGAAAAGACTCAAAAAAACTATATGGACGTAAGAGTAGTTTTGCAACTAGTATGAGAAAACACAAAAAATATAATTAACTCATTTTGTACTTTCTACAAGAGTAGCTTAAAAGGCTGCTCTTTTTTGATTTAATAAAATTTACCTTAATCACAATAATCGCATTTTAAATTGAGATGTTTGCAAGCTAAATTACGGACCTCACTAGGAAGTTTTCCCTTGTATCTTTTGTAATAAATTGAAAATTTGCTAGCAGATGAATACCCAACAGATTCAGCAATTTCCTTTATAGGTAGATCGGTATTTAAGAGAAGAGTTTCAGCTACATTCATTCTTTTTCTTTGAGTGTATTCTGTAATGCTTTGACCATATTTTTCTTTGAAAAAATTTTTTAATTTGGTTCCACTCATTTTAGATATTTTTTCAAGAGTTTCTTGATTTACATTCATGGCGAAATGGTCATCTAAGAATCTTGCTACATCTTCAAGTGCTTTATTATCATCAGACTCAATTTTATATTTCTTCCTATTTAAGTATGTGTCAATAACTATACTCACCCATTCATTTGCTTTGGCTTTAAAGAAAAAATCGGCAGCAGGGGCATTCATCTTACAATTTAATATTTCCATTGCCACTTTTTCTAGGGCCTTTGTAAGTATAATTTGATTAGTTTGAAGTAAGTTCGAATAAAAAGATTCTGGATCAATATTAATGGATGATAGGTGCTTTTCCAAAAGTTCTCTTTTAAAGCCTATGGAAACAGCAAGATAATAGCAGTTCTCATGTAATAAAAATAGGAAGTCATCTTTTATATTATCAAAATCAAGAGTACATAATGAGTTTGCCGTCAAAGTTTGATATGGATTAAATTTTTCTCCATTTGCGCTGACTATGTAGCTTGTGTATATTGAAACATAATCTGCCATACTATAAGTATTATTTTGAACTACTTCTTCTCTGATATAAAAATCATGGACATCAATAATAAATCCATCTCCTTCATAAAACCAATACAGGCCTTCTGCATAAGTTAAATCTTCTTTATTCCAACAAAAAGTGTGCCCTGCACTTGAATACTTCTTATTGTTTTTACATTCATCTACTTTCATATAATCTTTTACAAAATCGTAATATGTCATAATACACCTATCCCTTTTAGACAATATTCCAATTAGCCTTATTATTTTAAAACCATTGTATTAGTAATTATAGCCGATGTATAATAAAAATGCAATGATAGCTATTATCAGCAAAGTAAATTTATACCTAAAAGGAACATCAAAGAAAGGGGAGATGATTATGAAGATTTACAAAAAACTATTTGCTTATGTACAGGATAAAAAATATCTTGGATTTTTAGCTATAGTTTTTTCTGCTATATCTGCTGTACTTACAGTATATGGATATTATTTAATCTACAAATTTCTAGATAAGTTAATAATTAATTCAAATTTATCTGGTGCAGAGAGCTTAGCATTAAAATCTGTTATTACACTAACAATTGGAGCGGTATTTTATTTTGTTTCAGGAATGTTTTCACACATCTTGGGATTTAGGCTTGAAACAAATTTGAGGAAAAGAGGGATAGATGGTTTAGAGAAAGCTAGTTTTAGGTTCTTTGACTTGAATCCATCTGGTCAAATAAGAAAGATAATAGATGACAACGCCGCACAAACTCATCAGGTTGTAGCTCACATGATTCCAGATAGCTCTCAGGCAATAGTTACACCTATACTTGTCCTTGTACTAGGCTTTATAGTAAGTATAAGAGTTGGCATAACCTTGCTTGCTCTTACAATAATTGGTGGCTTAATTTTAGGGGCAATGATGGGTGAACAAGAATTTATGAAGATATACCAAGAAGCCTTATCTAAACTAAGTGCTGAGACTGTTGAATATGTTAGAGGAATGCAAGTTGTAAAAATATTTAGAGTAAATGTTGAGTCATTTAAAAGTTTTTATAAGGCTATAAAAGATTACTCAAAATATGCTTATGATTATTCGCTATCTTGTAAAAAGCCGTATGTTTGGTATCAGTGGTTATTTTTTGGACTGATTGCAATTTTAATTATTCCTATAGTTTATTTTATGACAAGCTTAGGTAGCGACAAGATTATTTTACTTGAACTTATAATGATTTTATTTTTATCGGGAGTTCTATTTGTTTCATTTATGAGAATGATGTGGTACGCTATGTACATTTCTCAAGGCAATTATGCAGTAGATACTTTAGAGGCGCTTTACGAAGATATGCAAAAAGACAAATTGGTGCATGGCAATGTCAATAATTTTAAAAACTACAATATAGAATTTGAGAATGTTAGCTTTGCTTATAATGATAAAGCTGTCATTGAAAATTTATCCTTTAAATTAGAAGAGGGAAAGTCCTATGCACTAGTCGGTTCATCTGGATCAGGGAAATCTACAGTAGCAAAACTTATATCAGGTTTCTACAATGTTAATGAAGGAAAAATAAAGATAGGTGGGATTCCAATAAGTGAATATTCTGACGAAGCCTTAATTAAAGCTATTTCCTTTGTTTTTCAAGATTCGAAATTATTCAAGAAAACCATTTATGATAACGTCGCTTTGGCTAATAAAGATGCGACGAAAGATGACGTTATGAGAGCCTTAAAATTAGCAGGATGCGATCTGATACTAGACAAATTCCCAGAAAGAGAAAATACAGTCATAGGTTCAAAAGGAGTTTATTTATCTGGTGGAGAAAAACAAAGAATTGCAATTGCTAGAGCAATTTTAAAGGATTCCAAAATTATTATTATGGACGAAGCATCAGCATCAATTGACCCAGATAACGAGTTTGAACTACAAAAAGCTTTCAAAAATCTTATGAAGGATAAAACAGTTATCATGATTGCACATAGGTTATCAACAATTAAAGACCTTGATGAAATACTTGTAATGAATAGTGGGAAAATTATAGAAAGAGGCTCTGACAAAAAATTAATGTCAAGAGATACAAGCTATAAGAGACTGCAAGAGATGTTTAACAGTGCGAACGAATGGAGGGTTTCAAATGAAGGAGTTTTATAAAAAAAGATTTGCTCTTACAGATAAGGGAGCGAGAAATTTATCTAAAGCGACAATGGCCTCATTTTTCGTCTACTGTATAAACATGCTTCCTGCAATATTGCTAATGATTTTTGCTCAGGAAGTTTTAGAAAATATCAATAAAAGCAATGGCTTTTATATAGTATTCTCAGCCTTGACCTTGCTAGCAATGTATATTTTGCTTTCTATCGAATACGATAAATTATATAGCACAACCTATCAAGAAAGTGCAGATTTAAGAATAAGGACAGCGGAATATTTATCAAAACTGCCTCTATCATACTTTTCTAAACATGACATTTCCGACCTTTCACAAACAATCATGTCTGATATTGAAGGTATAGAGCATGCAATGAGCCATTCAATACCAAAGGTAGGCGGCATGGCACTCTTCTTCCCGCTTATATCCGTCATGATGCTAATGGGTAATGTCAAGATGGGCTTAGCTGTAATTATTCCATCTCTTTTAAGCTTTATATTCATACCCTTATCTAAAAAATATCAGGTTAAGGGACATAAAAGATATTATGATATTCTAAGAAAAAACTCAGAAAGTTTTCAGGAAAATATAGAAATGCAAATGGAGATTAAAGCATACGGCTTATCAGAGGAAATGAAAGAAAAGCTATATGAAAAAATGGATAAAAGTGAAAAAGTGCACTTAAAAGCGGAAATAACTACAATTTTAACTATGTCTATATCTTCAATATTTAGTTTTATTTCCCTTGCTGTCGTAATATTTGTTGGCGTAAATCTAATTATTAGTAAAGAGATAAGCCCTCTCTACCTTGTAGGATATTTACTAGCGGCGATAAAGCTAAAAGACTCTCTAGATGCATCTAAAGAGGGCATGATGGAGATATTTTATTTATCGCCAAAAATTGAAAGACTAAAAGAAATTCAAAATCAAAATTTACAGGAAGGCGAAGACTATAATTTGAAAAAATTTGATATTGATCTAAAAGATGTTGAGTTTGCCTACAATAAAGACGCAAAAGTTTTAAATGGGGTAAGCTTTAGAGCTAAGCAGGGAGAGGTTACTGCTTTAGTAGGTGC
>OIFD01000209.1_pt1 | contig 13918 bp, 16 predicted proteins | sample 1582021 | NCBI WGS metagenome assembly OIFD01 (sample SAMN07501059, study PRJEB24779) | human gut metagenome | isolation source: stool | host: human infant | place: USA: Pittsburgh, PA | reverse complement strand
TATAAATATTGGACACTCAACTCCAAGATGTATAATTCCTTTTGGGGTAGAAGCAGAAGTAAATGTAAGTAAACAAATGATCTCCTTTAGTTATTAAACAAAATTGAGCTGAGCTATGAGTTGTTTTTCTTTACTTTCGAATGACGTAATATATTACAAGATATTTACTGATTGAGCTATTACCCATACGAGATTTTTGAAAAACATTGAAAATTATTCATACTGATCACTCAAGCCAAGAATCTTCAAGAGATGCTATTAAAGGACATCGATTTGTAAGAAAACGACCTCTGAGAGTGAGGTATTGATGTCTAGTATAGATGAGTAGGAATGTTCTTAATGGCTGAAAATCAATCAGTTTATGATGATAGAGGATTGATTGTTTTTTAATATGGGTATAGATATAAAGACAAGTTAAAATAGTAAATTTTATTAAAGGAGAAGTCGAAATGTTAATAGACCCATCATCTTTTAAAAGATTAGAAGACTCACTTATAGAGCAAGGTAAAATTGAGAAGTTTGAAAAAGAATCCGGTAAGATATTGGGGAGGGTAATGATTACCATAGGGAGTATTCCCGATGATATAAAAGAAGATGTTTTAAGAGACAATGAAGAAGATGATTTAATAATTTTCAATTGTTCTTTTGATTTTTACAATTCAACTTTAGGAATAGCGCTTTATAAGAAAGATTTCAAATTAGCATCGAGAATTTGGATAACAGAACAAGAAGAGGGAGCGGAAAAACCATCACAAGATTGGATTGAATTTTTTATTAGATTATTAGTTGAATATGTAATAGAAAGTAATGATGGTTTTGGATACCCAATTTATGCATTTATAAATAATGACTCAGAAATGGTAATAGTTCCGGAATAATAAATAATTTTAGCATCTACGAAAGTAGGTGCTTTTCTTAAACTAGAATTTAGAAGGTGCTTCGATTGGCAAGATTCGACGGCTGAATCAATTGTGTTGTTGTCAAGGTAATGTGATTGCTATAAAATAGTATATAAGTTAAGAGGTGAAACTATGATAATAGATAGTTTTGATAATGAAACAGAGCCGGTTATAAGTCTAAAAGACTTTTACGGAGAAAAGAAAAATATTGCAGAAAAATGTTTGATAATATATTCAAAAAGCATAATAGAATATTTGCTTGATAATTTTGAATGCGAAGAAATTGGAAATATAGAATCTGTAAATGGGTCAAGACCAGTATATAAAAGTAGATTTGAAGGTCAAGAATTTGTATTTTATCTTACTATGATGGGTTCGGCTCTTGCTTCAGGAGATTGTGTAGAAGTTAATTGGATTACATGTGCAAATAAATTTATTATGTTTGGATCTTGTGGCAGTCTTGATAAAGAAAAAACTTTTGGAAAGTACATTATACCAACAGAGGCTTATAGAGGTGAAGGAGCATCTTATTATTATGCGGCGCCTTCTGATTATATTGCTATTAAAAACCATGATAAGCTTGAAGAATTTTTTATCAAGGAAAAAGCTCCCTACACTAAGGGAAAAGTCTGGACTACAGATGTTATGCTTCGTGAGACACGCGGACTCGTTTCAAAGAGAAAGGCAGAAGGATGTATAGCAGTAGAAATGGAGCTTGCAGGTGTTCAAGCAGCTTGTGATTTTTATGGATTTGAACTTTATAACTTTCTTGAAGCAGGAGATGTATTAGATGAGAGCTGTTATGAGGTCGAAGGACTCCATAATGCCAACCATGATCTTGGAAAATTGTATTTGGCATTAAAATTTTTAAAAGAAATATAAGATAAATTATAATGAGATTATAAGAGATTAAATGTATTGGGTATAAACTCATATACTAAAGAAAAATAAGCGACAACAATACAAACAAAAGAATAGTAGTATTTTTACATATTTTTCTACTAAACAAAATATTACCGCAGCATGATTTGTTGATAAAATGGTTTAAATATATCAAATTGATGTACTAAATATTAATATATAGTTAGAAATTTTGTGAAAATGTCGTAGCATCAAGAAGTATAGAAGGATGATATAAATTTGAATTTATATTGAAAAAATAAACTATAAAAACGCAAGGAGACAAATATGGATATTATTCGACTACCTATTATAAATGGAATAACCCCAGATTTATTAAATGGAACAGAACGCTATGCTTACGGGTTAAGTGATTTTACAGATAGCTGGGAATTAAAAGATTGGCAAGAACATGGAGGTTATCAAGGTTCAGTACTTTATTTATATGATTTGCAAGAAAGCAAAGTTTATATCCCATTTAAGAAAAAGAAAAATGTTATTTATCAAATGCCATTATTTAGTGATGGTATGATTTATTTTTTACAAGTAGACTATGATGATAATAAGGTTAATCTATATCGAGTATCATCAAGTTTAGAACTAGAAAAGATAACAGATTTATCTATTGATGAAGTTAATCTTTACAACATTGGATTAATCGGAGAAGGTGTGCATATTACGAGTCAGGATGAAAGCTTTGTATGCTATTATCCCGAATCTTTTGAAATAAAATTAGAGGTAAATGAAAGTGTTCTTTGTATAGATGATGAAAAAATTTACATAAGTGTCTGGATTGAGGAAGGTGTTGAAAATGATGAGATAACAAAAGACTGCACTTACTATGAAAAAATACGTGTTAAAGACAAGGCGGGAAATCTCATTTCAGAAGAAATAGGATCATTAACTCAATTCCCAGATGGTAAATGGAGAATATCGTAAAGCATAATATAGAAAAAGAACATAAGAAATTCCAGTTTGTCGAGGTAATACCTTTTAACGATAACCTTAAGCTATCGTTAAAAAGTTCATGGATATGTTCCTACATACGAACGTAGCTACTTGACATACTTAGTGTTCACTCGTTTCATGTTGAAGCCCTAGCCCTACTTGGCAAGAAGCGAAGCTACACTTAAAAGTAGAGGCAGGTCTCATGCAAAGATTTCCCAAGAGAAGCGACCGAATAGGAAGCTTTGATTGGCAGAAATCTACTGCTGAAGCTATAGCGTTGATACAAAAGATATAAATATAGAAATCCTGCATTTTAAGCAGTTTTATAAGCATTTTGTCTTCGATAAAGATGAAGAAGGATATGTCAAAAAGACTCAAAAAAACTACATGGACGTAAGAGTAGTTTTGAGACTAGTATGAGGAAACACAAAAAATATAATTAACTCATTTTGTACTTTCTACAAGAGTGGCGTAAAAAGCTGCTCTTTTTTTATTGAAGGGAGTAAGGATTCGTTACATCCTAAAAAGCAAAATCTAGGACGACTCATAAAATACAGCAGACTATTTAAAATAGAAGATGAGGTTAGAAAATACGTGGATGTATTATTGTGATTAATATCGAGAGCATAAAGAGCAATATAAGAAGTCTGGCAGAGAAGAAAAATAGTATATACATGTGATGCTATAATATTTGTATTAGCATTATCGGGTATAATTTAATAAATCCTTGTACAATTTAAATGAAAGGTGGTAGAAATATGGATATAATGAAATCTTTTAACTTAGCAATAGACTATATTGAAGATAACTTAACTGATGAACTTGATGAAAAAGAAATAACACGGATAACAGGATATTCATTTCCAATGTTTTCAAGAATATTTTCAATCATATCAGGATATTCATTATCTGAATATATAAGGTTAAGAAAGATGACAAATGCTGCAATTGATTTAAAAAATTCAGATAAAAGAATTATAGACATCGCAATAAAATATGGTTATAATTCTCAGGATTCTTTTGCTTTAGCTTTTAAAAGTTTTCATAAGCTAACTCCAGGTCAAGTAAAAAAAGGAGAAAAGTATCAATATTTCCCAAGAATCTACTTTTCAATTTCAGTTCAAGGAGGAAATCAAATGGATATTAAGATTGAGAAAAAGAAAGCGTTTAAAGTAGCTGGTATTAAATCAGATGTAACTAAAAGTTCAAATTTCCCAAAAGTTTGGGATAGACTGGTTGAAAAAGTACCAAGAGAAAAATTTGAAGAGTTTGGTAATGGTCAAATCTTTGGCGTAGGATATGATTATATAATGGATGAAGAAGATTCATTTATATACTTAGCTGGTTTTGATTTAACGGATGAAGTAAAAGCTGAGGAGTTAGGGTTAGACATACTCAGCATTCCTGAAAAAGAGTATGCTATTGTAAGCTTAGAAGGTCCTATACCAAAGTGCATTCACGAAGGATGGAAGTATATTATTTCATATTTCTTCCCTAAAGAAGGATATAGACATGATGAAAGTCCCGATTTTGAAGTATATGGAGATGGAGACCCTAATTCAGAAGATTATAAAATGGAATTATGGGTTCCTATAGTAAAAGAGTAATTTAAATTTGTTTAACGGCATCTATCAAATGGTAGGTGCTTTTTTGATTGCTATTAGTAAAAATAGGAATAAATAAAAGTCCTATGAAACTTGACCTAACAACAGGAAATGCAATAACACCAAGGGAAATAGAATATACCTATCCCTGTATCTTTAGCAAAGAAAATATAAAAATAATGGTATACCTATTAGAAACAATTTTATCTGAAAAAGACGAAACCATAATCAGAAGAAATATAACAACAACACGAATGAGAGACTTTTATGACCTATACACCCTCTACAAACTAAAGAAAGATGAGATAAACTATGAAATTTTAAAAGAAGCAATAGAAAGAACTTCAAACATAAGAGGAAGTCAGGAGATAATGAAAGGCTATGAGGAAATAATCGAGGACATGAAAGAAGATTCATACCTAAGATCCTTGTGGGAAGTATATCTCAGTGAAAATAAGTACATTGGGGATCTGTCTTTTGATAATGTTGTTGGTGTAGCTGTAATTTTATCAAATAGAATTAATGAGATGCAATATTCCAGACACTGTCTGGAATATTATAGACAAGAAAACATCAAGGATTAAAGAATATGGGTTAATATACTACTGTTTATAAATTTAAATGTTCTTTTAAAGAGAACGTTTTATATTAAACCGACATTTAATGGTATAATATAATAAATATAAGTCTTCGTTATAGTGTATATTGAGAACTTTTAGGTATAAAAAATTATTTAAATAACTAATAGATTTAGATATGACAAATGGTGAATTGATAAAAAAGCAAGGATTGGTAAAAAATACATTTTATAAAATTAATAATGGGCAAATCGTAACCACAGATATTTTGCCTAGAATTTGGAATGCTTTGAATTTTTATAGTGAAGATACTATACAAATTAACGACATTAAGGAGGTAAAATAATTATGAAAAGAATTTTTATTAGTTTTGCAATTGAGGATGAACATTTAAGAGATTTTTTAAAAGGACAAGCGAAAAATGAAAATAGCCCCTTTGAATTTGTGGATATGTCAGTTAAAAAACCATGGGATTCACAGTGGAAAACAAATTGTAGAACAAGAATAAAAGGATGTGATGGAGTGATATCAATAGTCACAAAGAACACAAAAAATGCAGATGGACAAATTTGGGAAATGAAGTGTGCAAAAGATGAAAGTATTCCAATAGTTGGAATATATGGAAATGATAGTCACTCTGGAGTTACTATTCCAAGTGAATGCGGATATATTAGACTAATGGACTGGACATGGTCAAATATTTCAAAGTGGATTGAGAATATATAATTGAAGAGAGGTTTATAGGATGAGTAGAAAAGCACTCGTTGTTGGTATTGATGATTATCCGGGTTGTCCTTTAAAAGGATGTGTAAATGATGCAAAAGAAATAAAAAGCTTACTTGAAACAAATGGAGATGGCTCTCCTAATTTTGAAGTTAAGTATGCTCCAAATATCCAGACTAAGGATGAGCTTTTGGATCTGCTAAATGCTCTTTTTTGTGAAGGAGATTCTGACATCTCATTGTTTTACTTTTCAGGTCATGGAACAGATGAATTTACGGGGAAGATAGTTACACCTGATTTTAAAGGCAGAGATATGGGAGTATCAATGTCAGATATTTTGGCTTTATTAAAACAATCAAAAAGTAAAAACAAAGTTGTTATATTGGATTGCTGTTTTTCAGGCAAATTTGGAGAGTTGGAAGTTGTCTCATCAAATGAAACAGTATTAGGAGAAGGTGTAACAATTATGACTGCCAGTAGTAGAGACCAATACGCTGTAGAAGATGGAATCACTGGTCATGGAGTATTTACTGAATTGTTAATTCAGGGATTGTTGGGTGGTGCTGCTGATGTTGGCGGAAATATTACACCAGCAAGTTTATATTCATTTGTTGATCAGTCGTTGGGAGCATGGGAACAACGACCTCTTTTTAAAACAAATATATCTAGATTTCTTCCTATCAGAAAAATAAAACCTAAAGTTCCTGTTGAAGTTTTAAGGAAGTTAAGTTATTATTTTCAAAATCCTGATAGTGAATATTCCTTAGACCCATCTTTTGAGTTTACTAATAATCCTGAGTATGAAATTGAAATTAAAGAACCTTATGCAAAAGATGAAAATGTTAAAAAATTTAAAGAATTACAACTATATGAGAGTGTTGGTTTGATTGAACCTGTCGGAGAAGAACATATGTATTTTGCGGCAATGAATTGTAAGTCGTGCAGGTTGACTCCTTTGGGGTTACATTATTGGAAATTGTCAAAAGATAGAAGATTTTAGGTAAAATTTTTATGATTTTAACAAATGAATTTTAATAATAGAATCTATAAAAAGAGACATTGGATATGAATCTGAAACAAGGATTTTAAATAAAAATCACTCCGTTTTAAAAAAAAAAAAAATTCATACGACTTGTTTATAGCACATAGTTTTTTAGATAAAAAACTGATACTGACACTGATGGATTTATTTAACATTGCAGGTTATTCCGTTTATGCAGACTGGATAAATGACAAAATTTGGATAGAAATAATGTATCATCTGAAACGGCTAATGTTATTAAAAATAGAATATCTAATTGTAAATGCTTATCTTATATCGCCACTGGGAATATTGTTAATTCAAAATGGTGTCGGTGGGGATTGGGTTTGGCAGAAGGCATGTAAATGGGAAATCATGTATTTTACCAGTATTGGAGGAATCTTACACTTTTATAGGTCTTGAATATTTAGGTCTTTATCCATACATAGAATATGAAAAAATAAGTGGAAATAGTACTTATGAATTTTGGGTTATAGATCAAGTCTACAGTAGTCGATATACTTCTCTTGGGAACTGGTTATATGGAGTGGAACTAAGAAGATATTAAAACAATAATTACATGATTGAGGTTTATATCTTCAGTTTTGTGACATATAAATTATATAATTTTACGTATTTGGAAATGTAGTTCATATTGGATGTTGAGGAAGAATACTCTTGAGTAAGAGTATTCTTTTTTTAAAAAATTTGCTAAAAATATCTTTTTAATTCGCGAGTTTTGAATGTAATTTTATAAATCTGGTAGATTGATTAGAAAAATAAAAAAATAATCATTTTCATTAAAAATGCTATTTGATGTACATAGTTTTTATTTAGAATGTAATATTACTCATCTGATATTTAATGACTTATATAGGCATTAGATTTTGTATGATTTGGAGATTCATAACACTTAAATCTTGATTTTATATCGCAAGATTTATTTTGCTTTATTAAGAAGTAGGGAATGGATCTGACATATTTCTCTTGATAATTTTTCTATTTCTTTGTTCATTGATTCAATTTCATTCTTATAAATGACTCCAGTTGTATTAGTAGCTTTTGCAATCTGGTTTATATTATTTGTTGCATTTGATAGTAGCCATTGTAGGTTTCTGAATGGTTCTAAATCTACTACATAAATTTCTTTTTCTTCTTTAGTTAGTTTTATTTCTATTCTTTCATTTCTAAATCTATTTGCCATTTTATTCTCCTTTATAAAATATATTTCGGGGTCTTAGGGTTATCCCTAACAAGGTAAAAATTAGCAGTAGACTTCAACCAATCGCTAATTATATTAGCTCTTGGGAAGTCCTTTACCAAACACTCAAGTAAACTTTCGTGTGGTTAGGTGCGTAAAAAATGGAGCATACCGTCAAGGTCTGCGCCATTAATTTTTTCGTAAGTGTCCGTACACTTACTGTGCTTGCTATTAAAGTTATAAGCGTTAAGCGTTTATTAGGTTTTATTAATTATACCGCATTTAAAGAAATTAATTAAGAAGTATAAAGGGCGTTCAAGCAAATATCTTAAATAAGATTACTAAATTTTAAAATCCTTCATGTATTGAAATTAATTATCAAATGAGTTATAATAAAACTGACGATAGCGTCGGAATTATTTATTGACAGGAGATAAAGTTTTGAATGATAAAAAATTGAAAGTAGGAGAAAAAAGGAAGTTAGAAATTCTGGAAGCGGCAAAGACATGTTTTTTAGAAAAGGGTTTCCAAAATACAACTATGGAAGATGTTATAGAAAAAGTCAGTTTAAGTAAAGGTGGTGTTTACTATCATTATGGCTCAACCTATGAAATGATTTATGATTTTATGAGATCAGGTATCAAATATAGAGGAGAAAAAAACAAAACTATCGATACATCTAAGTTAACGACTTTAGACGCAATTACTGAGATGATGATGGAAAGAATTTATGATGAAAATGAATTTAAAAGCATATATGCAATTTTTTTGAAACTACAAAATGAAGATAAAAGATTGTGTGAAATGTTTGAAAATTTAAAAGAAACAAACACAGAAATTTTATCGTCTACATTTCCTCCAAACGATAAGCTATCATCTATTTTTGAAGATGAGTTTTTAGTGACCTTTGTAAATACTTTGATTTTAGGATATGAAAGTTTAAATCAAAAAGAAATTTTTATTGAAAATAAAGAAACAATCAAAAAGATGTTAGAAGAATATTTGAAAAATAAATTTCCTGAATTATTAGGCTGAGCTTAAATTATGGTATAAAAATGAATACAAAAAAGATATTTTTAAAAAAATTTTATGAGCTAATAGTGACATTATTAATTGTTAGTGTTTTATCATTTGTTTTAATGAAATTATCTCCTGTCGATCCAGCCACTGCATATGCTAAAAGACATATCGGAAGTCCATCACCTGAGCAAATTGAAGAAGTAAGAATAAGATTTGGTTTTGACAAACCTGTATATAAGCAATATTTTAACTGGATTAAAAATCTTTTTTATCTAGACTTAGGACAGTCTTTAAGCAATGGTAAACCAGTCTGGGATAATATAATGTTGGCTTTGCCAAAAACTTTATCTGTTGTTTTCTTTTCCGCAATATTGCAGGTAATTTTAGTATTATCTTTGGGATGTATTACTTTCTTATGGAAGAGCAAGATAATAAATAAGCTTATAAATCTTTTATGCCTTATTGGTGTTTCAATTCCTAGCTTTTATATTGCTATTATCTTACTGGATATATTTGCAGTAAAGTGGGATTTGCTATCAGTAGCAGGTAATATTGGCATTACAAACTATCTACTTCCTGCAATAACTTTAGGGATATTTGGGGCTTCTTTTTATTATCCACTATTTAAAGATGCTTTAGACAAAGAGAATGGTGAATATTATATTATGTTTTTTAGAGCAAACGGTCTAAAGGAATTTACTTTGTTCGTGAAACATATATTGCCAAACTCGATAGTAAAGTTAATTCCAAATTTCTTTCAGAGTATTGGACTTATGATTGCAAATGTGGCAATAGTTGAGGGAATTTTTTCTATTCCAGGATTTGGATATTTGATTGTAAATTCTGTAATAAATCGTGATGCAACGATGATTCATGGGTTGGTTTTCTTTTTAGCATTATTTATTGCACTTGCTAATATAATATCAGATTTGATAAACGATCTTTTGATAAAGGAAAGGGGAGATTAATGAAAATAAACAAAAGGACAGTATTTACTTTCCTAGTGATTTTATTTATATTTTTTGGAAGTTTTCTTGCCCCTAATGATCCATTAGAAGTTAATCTTCCCCTTAGATTTGCAAATCCAAGTTCTAAGTATCCTTTGGGAAATGATAGCATGGGCAGGTGCGTTTTATCGAGAATACTGTACGGGGGGAAAACTACATTATTTATGGTTATGACGGCATCAATTATTATTTTTACTTTAGGTTTACTTTTAGGAACACTAACGTCAAATGTTACCATGAAAAAGAATGTAATAGTAGATTCGATTATTAATGCTGTAACGGCTATACCACCAATTGCTTATTTAATCATATTTATAGCATCTTGGGGAAATGGAATAAAAACTACATTAATCGCTTTGGTTGTTTCATATATATTGAGATTTTTAAGACTTGTTAGAACTCAAATAAATATTGAATATGATAAAGCTTATTGCACTTGTATGATTTCACTAGGTGCTTCAAAGACTAGGTTGGTTCTAGTTCATATACTACCAAATATATTATTAGATTTAGTTCATTATATTTGTTTGTCCTGTGCGGATATGATTTTAGCAATTACTGGTTTTTCATTTATAGGAATTGGACTTGGAGAAAATGTTGTGGAGTGGGGTTCTATGATTTTAGAAGCGAGAGATTCAATATTTATTAAGCCAGAACTCATAATTTACCCGATTTTTGCAGTTTTTATTACTACAATGTCTTTTAATATTATTGCAAAAGAAGCGAATAGAAGGTGAAGATATGATTTTGGTTAATCAATTACAAGTTACAGATAAAAAAGGAAACAATCTTTTAAATAATATTTCTCTTAGAATTCCTATGGGAAAAATTATTGGTCTCACTGGACCCAGCGGTGCTGGGAAGACTACATTAGTAAACACAATACTTGGGATTTTATCAGAGGATTTAAAAGTAAGTTCTGGAACTATTACTATAGATGATTTTGATATATTGGCAAAAGATAATATCTATAGCAACAATAGAAACATCGCTTTTATTCCTCAACTTCCCATGATTTCTTTTGACAAAAGAAAAAAGATAAAAAGTCAAATGGTTGAAATATATATTGCTAATCTTAATATAAATAAATCAGAAGCATTAAGTATAGCAAAAGATAAGCTCAAAAGCGTTAATCTTGAATATGAAAGAGTTTTAGATTCATATCCAACTGAACTCTCTGGAGGTATGATTCAGCGTGTGATTTTAGCGATATCTATGGGACTAAATACTGATTATATAATTGCTGATGAACCAACATCAGCCTTAGACAATTATAACTCATCATTATTTTTTGAATTGGTTAAAGCAAATTTCAAAGGCAAAGGAATTTTGTTAATAACACACGAGGCTGATATTCTTAAAAAATATAGCGATTGCATCAATGTGATAGAAAATGGATGCCTTATAGAAAAGGGGAGTAGTGAAGATATATTTGAAAGCCCTAAAGAAGAATGGACAAGAAAATTTGTTATCTGTAGTCAGAAAATATTAGATTCTGGAGGTGAATGGAAATGGACGAAATAGCTATGAGTAATGTTAGCCTTTCTTTTGAAACAGTAAAAGGAACATTTAAAGCTTTAGATCAAATTTCCTTTTCACTAAAAAGGGGAGATAACTTAAGTTTAATTGGTGAAAGTGGATCTGGTAAAAGCACCATTGCAAAAGCATTAATAGGATTAGAAAGAATAGATGAAGGATCTATACTCTATGATTCTGTAGATATCTCAAAATTAAAATTAAAAAAAATAAGGAAATATAGAAAAAATATCCAGTCTGTTTTCCAAGATACATCTGGTACTTTAAATCCTGGTATAAGCACTTTTAAAAATTTGGAAGAAGGGCTTATTAATTTAACAAACTTGTCGAAAAAGGAAAGAAAGGAAAAGGTGTTATTATTTTGCGAGGATTTACATTTAAAAAAGGAAATATTAGATGCGCCCGTTCACCAACTATCTGGAGGCGAGCAAAGAAGATTGTCGCTCATAAGAGCCCTTATGGTTAATCCTGATTTTTTAATACTAGATGAGGTTACAGCTGGGCTTGACTTACTGACGATTGAAAAAGTATTAAACTTACTTTTTTATTATCAATCTAAACATAGTATTTCTTATATTTTTATCACTCATGATATAAATCAAGCAAAACAGATTTCAGATTATATCATAGAGATAAAGAAAGGAAAAATATTGAGAGAAGGAAAATTGCAAAGGAGATAGAAATGATCAAACTTAGAAAAAATATGATGGTTTTATTGGCACTTGTATTTAGTTTTTCAATTTTACTAGGAGGTTGCCAAAAGAATCAAGAAAAAGCACAAGAAAATTCAAATGTAGCAAGTGAAAACACAAAAGATGAAAGCAAGAAGGTTTTAACCTTATGTACTGCTAAAGAACTGACAAACCTTACGACTTTAACAATGAATAAGGAAAATAATATGGCTTGTGGTTTAATTTATGAAACCCTTGTAGCTTATGAAAACGGTGAAATTGTACCAAAACTTGCTAAAAGCTTTGAATATAAAGATGATGGCAAAACTTTAGTCTTTAAATTAAAGGACGGGGTAAAGTTTTCAGATGGTGAAGATTTTAATGCTGATGCAGTAAAAAAGATATTAGATTTTGATAAGTCTAACCCTAATTTTGCAGGCATAAGGGCTGTTGCAGAGATAAAATCAACAGAAGTTATTGATGATAATACGATTGCTGTTCACTATGAAAATCCGTCTAAATTTTATATAAATGGCTTTTGTTTCCAAAATGTATTGGGGATGCCATCTCCAAAGTCATTTACTGAGGGAAACTTTGAGAAATTTAACAAAAATATAGGAACAGGTCCTTATGTATATGAAGAATTTAAATCTGGAGAATATACAAAATTTGTTAGAAATGAAAATTATCATGGGGAAAAACCTTATTATGATGAAGTTATTGTCAAATATATTCCCGATGCTTCCTCAAGACTTCAAGCCTTAAATAAGGGGGAAATAGATTTAATTTATGGAGCAGATTTAATAAATTATGATGACTTCAAAAAAGGTTCTGAAATTAAGGATGTTACTGGAGAAGTCAATAAAAATAGGACTTTGACTAAGAATCTAATTTTAAATCCAAGTAAAAAAGAATTAGAAGATTTAAAAGTTCGCCAAGCAATTAATTATGCAATTAACAAAAAAGACATTGTCGACAGTTTAACATACTCATATGAAGATGTAGCTGAAACTTTATTCCCTAAAGATGTAGCTTATTGTGATGCAAATTATCCAACTAATTATAGTTATGCTCCTGAAAAGGCGAATAGTTTGCTAGATGAAGCGGGTTGGAAACTCAATAAAGATACAGGAATTAGAGAAAAGGATGGAAGTCCATTAAAGCTTAAATATGTTTACTGGTCAGATTTAGTACTTGCTAAGGAAACTGCACTTGCAATAAAGACGCAATTAAAAGAAGTAGGTATAGATGTTGACCTAGTTGAAAAAGATCAAATGTCATGGTGGACAGATGGTATAAAGGGAGAATTCCATTTGACAACCTGGAATACAGAGGGTTCTTATACTGAACCTCATAAGTTCTTACAAGAATCAATCACTGAAATGGATCCACATTTGATGCCGTTAAAAGCACTTTCTGATTCAAACATATATATTGATGCAATAAAGAAGGCTTCCACTTCTACAAACGAAGGGGAGATTAAAGATAATATACAAAAAGCTATAGTATATTCAAACGAAAACGCTATGGATTTGCCTCTTTCTTATTCAAAAGAAATTATTTTGTATAGAAATGACAAAATTGGTGGATATGAATTTACAAGTACACCACAATTTTTCAATATTTATAGTGTAAAAGCTAAATGAGAATAGGTTAATAAATTGAATTTAAGGCAGGTCTATCTATAAAGTAGTGAATGGATAGACCTATCTTATTATTAAGAAGTTTTATTAAGGAGGGGATTTGATGGATCTAATAAAACAATATGTAAAAAAGAGAAAAGGCTCATATTTTATGTCAATCTTACTGG
>OIFD01000197.1_pt1 | contig 15631 bp, 15 predicted proteins | sample 1582021 | NCBI WGS metagenome assembly OIFD01 (sample SAMN07501059, study PRJEB24779) | human gut metagenome | isolation source: stool | host: human infant | place: USA: Pittsburgh, PA | reverse complement strand
GATATGGGGCTTTTAGAGGAAATCTCTATAAAAATTTATATTTGCACACTCCATACCTTGGAACAATTAATAACCTAGCAAGTCCAATATTAAAAACGGCAGATAAGACAATGAAAATAACCTATACATTAACTGAGGAGGAATGAAATGAACAAATTCTTTGAAATACTAAAAGTATGCTTTACAGCTATCGGAGGATGGTTGGGATTTTATCTTGGAAGCGTTGATGCTTTTATATACACACTACTTGCTTTTGTAATAGCTGACTATTTGACAGGAGTTTTAAGAGCAGGAGTCGAAAGAAAGCTATCCTCATCCATAGGATTTAAAGGGATAGCTAAAAAGATTATGATTTTTATAGTTGTGGGAATCGCAAATCTATGTGATGTAAATTTAATTAAAGGTGATGGAACAATGATAAGAACAGCCATCATCTTTTTTTATATAGCAAATGAAGGGCTTTCTATTTTGGAAAATTCTGTAGCACTAGGTTTGCCAGTACCAGAAAAATTAAAAAGAGTATTAGAACAATTCAAGGAGGAGAAATAAATGAGTAATAGCCCATTAGTACAAGCAACAATTCTGTCACCTAACCATAGTGGAAGAAGAAATCAGAAGATTACTAAAATAGCTATCCACCACGCAGCTGGAGTTATAAATGGTAGAAATCTTGCTGGAGTATTTGTGCCAAGGTCAAGACGAGCATCGGCTAACTACAATTTAGGATCCGATGGAGTCATTGTTTTAGGAGTAGATGAATCGAACAGAGCGTGGACAACTTCATCTTCCTGGTGTGACAATCGAGCAGTCACAATTGAAGTAGGGAACTCTACGAGAGGACCTCAGTGGTTGGTTTCTGATTACGTTTTAAATAGACTAATTGATTTGGTTACAGACATCTGCAGAAGAAATGGAATCTATCCTTGTACCTATACTGGAGGTAAGGATGGCGTTCTTCAAAAACACGAGTGGTATAAAAACACTAACTGTCCTGGTCCATATCTAGGAAGTAAGTTCCCATATATAGCAAACGAGGTCAATAAAAGGCTAAGAGGCAATAATACTGTTAGTAAACCAACAAGTGGACTATATAGAGTTAGAAAATCCTGGTCTGATCCTAAAAGTCAGAAAGGGGCATTTAAGAATTTAGAAAATGCCAAAAGATGTGCCGATAGATTTGGATTAAAAGTATTCGATGCTAATGGCAATATTATTTATCCAACAGATAAAACAATCGACCAATTAGCCAGAGAGGTTATAAGTGGAAAATGGGGGAATGGAGAAGAAAGAAAAAGAAGGTTAACTCAAGCTGGATATGATTATTATGCTGTTCAGAAAAGAGTAAATCAATTAGTTTAACATAACAAAAAATGCCTGTGCCAAGTTATGGTACAGGTGTTTTTGTTCATTTTTTAAAGTAGAATTATACTTATTCAGACTACACATATACATATCCACTTAAACTCATATAAAAACACGGCTTGTAAAAAAATAATTTTAATCACTGCAATCACAATTTAAATTGTGATCCTTGAAAACTAAATTACGGACTTCACTAGGAAGTTTTCCCTTGTATCTTTTGTAATAAATGGAAAATTTGCTATGGGATGTATATCCAACAGATTCTGCTACTTCCTTTATAGGAAGTTTAGTATTTAACAGAAGAGTTTCAGCTACATTCATTCTTTTTCTTTGGGTGTATTCTGTAATACTTTGACCATATTTTTCTTTAAACAAATTCTTTAATTTTGTTCCGCTCATTTTAGATATTTTTTCAAGGGTTTCCTGATTTACAGTCATGGCAAAATGATCATCTAAAAACCTGGATACATCTTCAAGTGCTTTATTATCGTCAGACTCAATTTTATATTTTTTTCTATTTAAGTAGGTATCGATTACTATACTTATCCACTCATTTGCCTTGGCTTTAAAGAAAAAATCAGCGGCAGGAGCGTACATCTTACAATTTAATATTTCCATTGCCACTTTTTCCAATGACTTTGTCAGTATTATTTGATTTGTTTGAAGTAAAGCCCTATAAAAGGATTCAAGATCGATATTAATGGATGACAGGTGCTTTTCTAAAAGTTCTCTTTTAAATCCAACAGAAACAGTGAGATAGTAACTATTCTCGTGTAATAAAAATAGAAAGTCATCTTCTATATTGTCAAAATCAAGAGTATATAAGGAGTTTGGCGTCAAAGTTTGATAAGGGTTAAATTTTTCACCGTTTGCACTTACAATATAGCTAGAGCATATCGAAACATAGTTTTCCATACTATAAGTACTATTTTGAATAACTTCTTCTTTGATATAAAAATCGTGGATATCAATAATGAAACCGTCTCCTTCATAAAACCAATATAGGCCTTCTGCATTAATTGAATCATCTTTACTCCAACAAAATGTATGCCCTGCACTTGAATATTTCTTATTATTTTTACATTCATCTACGTTCATATATTCTTTTACAAAATCATAATATGTCATAACACACTATCCCTTTTAGACAATATTCCAATTAGCCTTATTAATTCAAAACTATTGTATTAGTAATTATAACTGATGTATAATAAAAACGCAATGATAATTATTATCTCCTAGGCAAATTTGAATCTAATAGGAATATTAAGGAGGAGAATATGAAAATTTATAAAAGGCTTTTTTCCTATGTGCCTGAAGAAAAACATAATGGATATATAGCAGTTTTTTTATCAGCACTATCTGCATTTTTAATGGTGTGCGGATATTCGTTACTGTATAAACTTTTAAGAAGTTCCATTGTTGAAGGGGATTTATTAGTTGCTAAAGCAATGTCTATTCAAACTGTTTTGTGTTTGACGTTGGGAGCTTTGGTATATTTACTATCAGGTTTATTTTCCCATAAGCTCGGATTTCGTTTAGAAACTAATTTGAGAAAGAAAGGGATAGATGGACTTACAGGAGCAAGTTTTCGTTTTTATGACTTAAATCCATCTGGAATTATAAGAAAAACTATTGATGATAATGCAGCTAAAACTCATACGGCAGTAGCACATATGATACCAGATAATTCACAAGCTTTTTTAATTCCAGTCTTATCTTTAATACTTGCCTTTTCTATTAGTAGTAGAGTGGGAATAGTTATTCTCATATTAACAATAGTGGGTGCTACTATCTTAAAAAACATGATGGGTGGAGGAGAGTTTATGAAACTTTATCAGGATTCTCTAGAAGCTTTAAGTGGTGAAACAGTAGAATATGTTAGAGGAATGCAGGTTGTTAAAATATTTGGAGCTACTGTAGCGTCTTTTAAAAATCTTTATAAGGCGATTAAGGATTACTCTAAGTATGCTCTTGATTACTCTATTAGTTCTAAAAAACCTTATGTTTTATATCAGTGGATATTTTTTGGCATTATTGCAATTTTATCTATTCCATTAGTTTTTACTATAAATAAAGTAAATAATGCTAATTTGCTTGTTGTTGAACTATTCATGATTTTATTTTTAAGTGGGGTAATGATGGTTTCATTTATGAAAATCATATGGGCTAACATGAATATTTTTAATGCTAGGTATGCTGTAGATACTTTGGAAGATTTATATAAAAAAATGAGTGAAGATAAATTGTCTTATGGAGAGAATAGTGATTTCAAAAATTATAATATAGAGTTTGATAATGTAACATTCGGCTACAATGGAAATAAAGTATTAGAAAACTTATCATTTAAATTACAAGAGGGAAAAAAATATGCTTTGGTGGGTCATTCAGGGTCAGGTAAATCGACTATTGTAAAGCTATTATCTGGTTTTTACAAAGTAGATAGTGGTAGTATAAAGATTGGAGAGAGACCCTTAGAATCTTATAGTAAAGATGCTCTAATAAATACAATTTCTTTTGTTTTTCAGGATAGCAAACTTTTTAAGAAATCTATTTACGAAAATGTTGCTCTTGCTAATAGAAAGGCAAGTAGGGAAGAAGTAATGAAGGCCATGGAACTTGCAGGTTGTAATGTTATTTTAAATAAGTTTCCTGAAAGGGAGAATACCATGATTGGCTCAAAAGGAGTCTATTTATCAGGAGGAGAAAAACAGAGAATTGCTATTGCAAGAGCCTTGCTCAAAAAATCTAAAATTGTAATTATGGATGAAGCTAGTGCTTCTATTGATCCAGACAATGAGTATGAACTTCAAAAGGCCTTTAAAAACCTTATGAAAGATAAAACAGTTATTATGATTGCCCATAGGATGAGTAGTATTCGTTCTGTTGATAAAATTTTAGTTTTAGAGAATGGAGAAATAATTGAAAGAGGCAGTGATCAAGAACTTATTTCAAAAGGTGGAAAATATAAGGAATTATTAGAGCTTTATGATAGTGCAAATCAATGGAGGGTTAAAGATGAGGAAATTTTATAAAAAACGCTTTTGTCTGACTGATAAAGGGGCTAAAGATCTTACTAAATCTACTATATCAAGTTACTTGGTCTACTGTATTAATATGGTTCCTGCCTTTATTTTAATGATGTTAACAGATCAGCTTCTTTTGAAAAATGTTAAAAGCCCTTATTTATATTTTGGCGTTTCTGTTGTTACATTAGTAATAATGTATGTTTTGTTAGCCAAAGAATATGATGATCTTTATACTACAACTTATGAAGAGAGTGCTAATTTAAGAATAGATATTGCTGAAACTCTATCAAAACTTCCCCTATCCTACTTTTCAAAACATAATTTATCAGATATATCTCAAACGATTATGGCTGATGTGGAAAAAGTAGAACATGCTATGAGTCATTCAATACCTAAAGTAGGAGGAATGGTCTTATTTTTCCCACTAATTGGAATTATGCTAATGATAGGCAATTTTAAGATGGGGCTAGCAGTAATGATCCCAACTATTTTAAGTTTTATACTAATACCTATTGCTAAAAAGTCGCAGGTAAAAGGAAACGAGAAATATCACAAGGTACTTAGAGAAAACTCAGAAAAATTCCAAGAAACTATTGAACTTCAACAAGAAATAAATAGTTTCAACTTATCTGATGAAGTGAAGACATCACTTTATAAACAGATGGATGAAAGTGAAAAAATACATTTAAAAGTGGAAGAGAGTTCTATTATAACATTAGGTTTATCTACTATGTTTTCTTTCGTAAGTATAGCAGTAGTTAGTTATGTTGGTATTAGCCTTATTCTATCTGGGGAGATTGACATTTTATATCTCTTAGGTTATTTAATGGCTGCCATAAAGATAAAAGATATTTTCGATTTATCAAAAGAAGGATTATTAGAAGTGTTCTCTATAGATCCAAGTGTTGAAAGGATTAGGGAGATTAAGGAAACAAAAATTCAAGAGGGTAAAGATGTAGAACTGAATATGTTTGATATAGTCTTTAAAAATGTAGCTTTTTCTTATGATGATAATCAGGTTTTAAAGGACATTAGCTTTACTGCGAAACAGGGAGAGGTAACGGCTCTAGTTGGAGCTTCTGGCTCTGGAAAGACAAGTATATTAAGATTAATATCAAGATTATATGATTATGATAAAGGTCAAATTTTAATAGATGGAAAGGATATAAAAAACATTTCCACAGATTCTTTATTTAAGAAAATATCTATTGTTTTTCAAGATGTTACTTTATTTAACTCATCTATATTAGAAAATATTCGTATAGGTAAAAAAGATGCCAGCGATGAAGAAGTTATCAAGGCAGCTACCCTTGCAAATTGTATGGATTTTATTAATAAACTTCCTAATGGATTAGATACAGTTATAGGGGAAAATGGGTCAGAGCTTTCTGGTGGTGAAAGACAAAGGCTTTCTATTGCAAGAGCTTTTTTAAAGGATGCACCAATTCTTATATTAGATGAAATATCAGCAAGTCTTGATGTGGACAATGAAAAGAAAATTCAAGAAAGTTTGAATAAATTAATAAAGGATAAAACAGTTATTATTATTTCCCATAGATTAAAATCTATTGAAAATGTAGATAAAATCATAGTCATAGAAAATGGACATGTGGAAAGCCAAGGCAATCACAAAGAACTGATAGAAGAATCAAAATTGTATAACAATTTATTAGAAAAAACGAAATTAGCAGAAGAATTTATATATTGAGGGGATTAAAAATGAAACAAAACATGAAAGAACAGTTGTTGACCAAGAAGCCATTGTCTTTAATGTTTCAATTATCTATACCAGCAGTAATTGGGATGGTAGTTATAGGCCTATATCCACTTATGGATGGAATATTTGCAGGACAGATAATAGGGGAAAATGCCATGGCAGCTTGTTCAATAGCCATGCCACTTACATTTTTTAATAATGGGATTGCAACGCTTATAGGGATAGGTTCGGCATCGATTTTATCAAGAGCCATGGGAAAAGGTGATAAAGATACTATAGACAAACTTATGGGAAATCTTATCTATTGGGTTATCTTTTTTTCAACGATTATAACAATAGGAGGAATACTTCTAGGACCATATTTTTTAGATTTAATTGGAGCAACAGGAGAAATAAAGGCATTAGGTATAAGATATTTAAGAATAATATTTCTAGGCTCAATTTTTGTAAACTTTACCCAGTCAGCCAATATGGTTATGCGTGGTGAAGGGCTTATGAAAAGAGCAATGAGTATCATGGGACTAGGTGCCTTTATCAATATAGTTCTTGATCCAATACTAATGAAATTAATGGGTGATTATGCCATTGAGGGAGCAGCTATAGCAACTGTAACAGCACAAATAATTCAAGCTGTTATTACTCTTTATTATTTTAAGAATAAAAGTGAAAATGTAAAAATAGGGAAAATAAAAAAAGAAAAAGATATATCAAAGGAAATGTTTGGAGTAGGAGTATCAGCTATGATCATGCAAGTATTTTTCATGGTTCAGCAAACATTGCTTTATAGACAAGCTTTTAGATATGGAGGAGATCCAAATGCAATATTAATGTCAGCAACTTTGAGATTTTATGGATTTTCATTTATACCAATTTGGGGAATGAGTCAGGGGTTACAGCCGATTATTGGTACAAACTTTGGAGCAAAACAATACGATAGAGTAAAGGAAACTATGAAGATATTTTCTATAGGAGGAACAGTACTTGCAGCAATTTTTTGGTTACCAGCACAAGTATTTTCAAAACAGTTACTTGGTTTATTTAAAGTAAGTCAGGATATAATTTCAAGTGGAGTTAATAATTTCAGAATATTCTATTCAGTATTTATTCTTTATGGAATTATGATTATGACAATAACTTTTTTCCAAGCGATAGGGGATGGAAAAAAAGCTGGAATGATCGTAATGCTAAGACAGTTAATACTACTTGTTCCAGCCTTACTTATATTGCCAAGAATATTTGGAGCAGGGGCTGTTTGGTGGGCAGAACCAGTTGTAGATTTTACTATGATAATGGTAGGTTTAGTAATGCAAGCCAAGGCTCTTTCAAATATGAATGTAAATAATTAAAAATAAAGAGAAAAAACAAAAATAGCAGAAGAGTGTATTTATTAGGAGGATTAGAATGAATAATAAAAAGTTAAAAGGAAAAGATGTTATTACGATAGGTATATTTACTGCAATATATTTTGCAATCAATTTTGGTTTTATGCTTTTAGGAGGTCTTCATCCATTAATGTGGGTGCTTATGCCTGGTTTTATAGCTTTAGTTGGTTCTATCCCATATATGATTATGGTTCAAAAAGTTAAAAAAACAGGAGCAGTCATAATAATGGGGGTTATTGTTGCTATAATATACTATTTAACTGGTCAATTTAGTTTAATAATAATTACATCATTAGCAATTGCCAGTATATTGGCAGAGCTAATAAGATACCTATCAAAGTATGATAGTTATAAAGGGAATTCACTTTCATATGCTTTTTTTTCACTAGGTATGATAGGTTCTCCAGCACAAGTATGGATTTTAAAAGATGAATTCATATCAAAAATGCTTGAAAATGGAATGCCAGTAGATTATGTTAATACATTAAAAAGCTTTATTAATACACCAATGTTAATTGTGTTAATTGTAACACCATTTGTTTTTGGATTATTATCTTGTGGGATTTTAAAATCATTTCTATATAAAAATTTTGAGGCGAGAAATTAAAATGTTCAAGCGATTAAAATTAGATCCTAGAACCTCAATAATATTGCTTTTATTAGTAAATATATTTTTCTTTAAAAGTAGATCGTTGGCAAGTGAATTAATTTTAATGAGCTATTTGTTGATTATTTTGACAGTTTGCGGAAATTTTAAATCGGGATTAAAAGTATATTTAACTTTTATTACTTTTTTAATAATAAATTATTTTGTTTTTCCTTATTCACCCAAGTGGATCGTAACGACATTTATTGTACCTGTTTCTTATGCAAGGAAGATTTTTCCTTGCATAATGGCAGGAACATTGTTATACAAAACGGTGACAGTAAGAGGAATTGCAGGAGTTTTTAGAAAATTTAAATTCTCAGAAAATTTTATTTTAGCATTTATGATAACTTATAGATATTTTCCCACATTAAGACAAGATATACATTGTGTTAGAGAATCAATGAAGATTAGGGGGATTAGTATGATTAAAAACATGGATATATTTGTTGTACCTATAATAAATTCTGCAATTGATATGTCTGAAGAGTTATCTAAGGCAGCTGTAACACGTGGAGTCGAGAATCCAGGTAGAAAAACAACTATAATTGATTTTAAGTTTACTGTTTATGATGTATTGGTGATTTTATTTGTTGTTTTAATTATGGTTATATTTTAGGTGAGTTAGAATGGGTTATGTAAATATAAATGATGTATTTTGTACCTCTAAAACGGGATATAAAATATTAAAAGGGATCAACTTAAATGTTGAAAAAGGCGAATGTATTCTACTTATGGGACTAAGTGGTTCAGGCAAAACGTCATTGACTAAATTAATAAATGGAATTATACCACATTTTGAAGAAGAAACTGACTTTGTTGGAGAAGTTTTAATAGAGGGAGAATCTACTAGAAATATATCACAATATAAAATTTCAGAAAAAGTTGGTTCGATATTTCAAAATCCAAAATCTCAATTTTTTAATTCTGATGTCGAGGGAGAAATTGTATTTGGTCTTGAAAATATGGGAACTGATCCAGAGTTAATAAAAAAGAGCTTAAAAAAAACTATTAATAATTTAAATATAGATAGATTATTAGGGAAAAATGTCTTCTCATTGTCGAGTGGGGAAAAACAAATTTTAGCTTTTGCATCTATTTTTGCATTAAACACAGATATTGTCGTATTGGATGAGCCGTCTTCAAATCTTGATATGGATACAATTGAAACGATAAAAAACAATATTGAAATATTTAAAAAAGAAGGGAAGACAATTATAGTTGCAGAACATCGACTATATTACTTAAAAGACATAATTGATAAAGCATATTATATAGACGAAGGAATAATTAAGGATTGTTTTACACAAGAAGAGATAAAATTATTTAACTCAAAAAAAGAAAATAATCTCAAAATTAGAACCTTATCTACTCCTAAGTTGGAAGTTCTTGAAAAAGAATTTAATAAAAATGATGAGTATTTATGTGAAGATTTATCGTATACAATAAATGGAAATCTCATATTTAAAGATATTAATATTTCTTTAAATAGAGGAGAAGTTTTAGGAATAATAGGAAAAAATGGTGTAGGAAAAACTAGTCTGTTAAAGTGCATTTCAGGACTTATGAAGAAAAATACAGGAAGTGTTTTTTTTAACAATAAACTTTTAAATAATAAAGATAGATTAAAAAATACATACCTTGTAACACAGGACATTAATTCACAATTATTCACTCGAAGCGTAAAAGAAGAATGTGAATTAAATTTACCTGAGGATAAATTAAATCAGGTAGATATAGTTCTTAACAGGCTTGGATTAGATAAATATAAAGATAAGCACCCAATGTCGCTTTCAGGAGGACAAAAACAAAGGTTAACAATTGCCTTAGCTCTACTTTCAAATAAAGAAATCATAATCTTTGATGAGCCTACAAGTGGTTTAGATTTCAAAAATATGATAATTGTATCAGAAGCCATTAAAGATTTGGCGAAAAAATCCAATAAAGTTGTAATTGTTGTTTCGCATGATTATGAGTTTCTAAATACGGTAGCGGATGGAATATATGAAATGGTTTGAAAATAAGAATGAGAAGGATTTAATTAAATAGAAATATAATATGGCAAAGTTCAATGAATATATTTAGACCTATTGATATTATCAAGAAGAAATATCAATAGGCCTTTTTTTATGTTCTCTTTTGCATTTTCATCTTTAAGAAAACTCTTTACTCAAAAACACTTCCTTTGTCCTAAGGAATATAGAGGAAAGAAAATTAAGGTTAAAAACAGACCTGATTTCTTTGCCTGTGATATAGGAGGTGGAGTATGGAAGTAAAGAAGTTTGAAGGTAGAAAAGATCTTGTAAAAACTGAATACACAGAAAAAGATTTAAAAGCAGAGCTTAACTTTTATCTATCAGATAAGTTTATCCAAGATCTCTTTCTTTTAGATGAAATTAGCCTTGAAGAATATAGGAAAATTAGAAGAGAAAACATTAAAAAATTCAGACCTATTCTTTCAGAATTATTGCTATAAGACTTGATATATACTTACTTGTACGGGAATATAGCACTAGCAGAAAGGAGGTTGAATGGATGAAAAAGATAACAAAAATAGAAGCAAATCAAAAAGAAGGATCCATATTAAGAGTTGCTGCCTATGCAAGAGTATCGACAGATGAGGAAGCTCAGCTTGTGAGTCTTAAAACGCAGAAGGCACACTATGAAAAGATTATATCTGAGAACAAGTCATATACTTTTGCAGGTTTATACTTTGATGAAGGCATAACTGGAACAAAGAAAGAATGTAGAGACGGTCTTCTAAAAATGCTAAAAGACTGTGAAGACGGAAAAATAGACTTTATCCTAACCAAATCCATCTCAAGGCTTGCAAGAAACACAACAGACTGTTTGGAAATAGTAAGAAAACTCCTTGACTTAAACATTGGTATCTATTTTGAAAAGGAAAACATTGATACAAGAACCATGGAAAGCGAGTTGATGTTATCCATACTTTCATCCCTTGCAGAAAGTGAATCCAGGTCTATATCAGAAAATAACAAATGGTCAATAAAGAAAAGATTTCAAAATGGAACTTTTATTATATCAAGCCCACCCTATGGCTATGAGAATATAAACGGAAAGATGGTAGTGAATGAAGAAGAAGGAAAAATCATAAAAGAAATATTTGAACAGTATCTCTCAGGTGAGGGAACACATAAAATAGCAGAGAACCTAAATAAGAGAAAGATTAAAGGACAAAAAGGAGCAAGCTGGCATGGGTCAACTATAAACGGAATCTTAAAAAATGAAAAATATATAGGTGATGTCATCTACCAAAAGACCTATACAGATGAAAATTATGATAGACATAAAAATAAGGGAGAAGAAGACCAGTATAAGATTATAGACAACCATGAAGCCATTGTAAGTAGAGAGGACTTTGAGAAAGTTCAAGAATTATTAAGACTTAGGGCTATAGCAAAAGGAAATGGAGAAAACACCAAAAGATATCAAAATAGATATAGCCTATCAGGGAAAATAAAGTGTGGCGAGTGTGGTTCAAGCTTTAAAAGAAGACATCACTATAATGGCAAAGATAAATATATAGCTTGGACTTGTAGTGAGCACCTAAGAGATATTAATAAATGTTATATGAAGTTTATTAAAGACAAGGACATAAAACTAGCTTTTGTAACTTTAGTTAACAAGCTAATCTTTGGAAAAGATAGTATCCTTACACCACTTTTGAAATCATTAAAGAGTGTGGACAGCAGGGGAGAAATTGCGAAGATAAATAAAATAGAAGGTAGCTTAGAAAAACTAAAGGAAAGAAAAGAGGTTCTAAACAAACTAATAACTTCAGGCGTTTTAGATGCAAGTATTTACGCAAAAGAAAGCAGTGAAATTTCAAGTGAAGAAAGTTATCTACTCAAAGAAAAGGAAAGAAGTAAAAAAGCCATCCTTGGAAATGATGAAGAAATAAGAGAACTTGAAAAACTAATAGGAATCTTAGGAAAAAGTGAAATGATAGATCACTTTGAAGATGACTTGTTTGAAGTAATCATTGCACACATACAGGTTGTCAATAGAGAGACTCTTGATTTTCATTTAAAGTGTGGACTTGTATTAAGAGAGGAAGTGAAAGAAGATGTCTAGACTATGCTATGGCTATACCATAAGAGACGGAAGATTAGAAATTGAAGAAAAAGAAGCAGAGAATATAAGAAAAATCTTTAAAAACTATCTTGCTGGCAACGCCCTTATAAAGTCGGCAGACCTTGCAGGCTTAAAGAAAAACAGTTCCAGTGTAAAAAGAATCCTAACCAATAAAAAGTATTTAGGAAATGACATCTATCCCAAGATAATAGATAGAGAGAGTTTTGAAAAGGCAGGACAAATGTTAAAGGAAAGGGCAGTGGCCATGGGACGAGTTTGGGAAAAAGAAGAAGAGATTATTAAAGTTCCATGCAAGTTTAGATATAAAAGTGAAGAAGTTCTACCAATAGACCCCCTTGAACGAGCAAGCCACCAGTACAATTTAATCGAGGTGATAGATGATGAATAGCAAGGTTATAGTAATACCAGCGAAGAAGAAAAAAGGAAATTCCATCAAGGAATCAGAAAAGAAGAAACTAAGAGTAGCTGCCTATGCGAGGGTATCAACGGATAGCGATGAACAGGCAACTTCTTATGACACTCAAGTAGACCATTACACAAATTATATTAAGAAAAATCCAGAATGGGAATTTGCGGGAGTTTTTTCTGACGAAGGAATTAGTGGAACATATACCAAGAAAAGAGCTGGCTTTAATAAAATGATTGAAGAAGCCATGGAAGGAAATATCGACTATATCATCACAAAGTCCATATCGAGGTTTGCTAGAAACACACTAGACTGCTTAAAATATATTCGTAAATTAAAAGAAAACAACATCCCAGTTTATTTTGAAAAAGAAAACATCAACACCATGGATGCCAAGGGGGAAGTCCTCCTTACCATTATGGCATCTCTTGCTCAACAGGAAAGTCAGTCCTTATCTCAAAATGTGAAGTTAGGCTTTCAATATAGATTTCAACAAGGTCAAGTCCAGGTAAATCATAATAGGTTTTTAGGCTATACAAAAGACGAAGAGGGAAAACTTGTCATCGTTCCTGAAGAAGCAAAAATTATAAAAAGGATCTACAGAGAATACTTGGAAGGAGCAAGCCTACGAGATATAAAAGAAGGACTTGAAAAAGATAAGATAGTAAATGGAGCAGGAAATAATAAGTGGCATGTATCAAACCTCAATCAAATATTAACTAATGAAAAATATATGGGGGATGCCCTCTTACAAAAGACCTACACAGTGGATTTTCTAAATAAGAAAAGGATAAAGAATCATGGGATTGCACCTCAATATTATGTAGAAAATAGCCACGAAGCCATCATACCAAAAGAAATCTTCATGCGAGTCCAAGAAGAAATGGACAGACGAGCTAATATGGTAAGTGGCAAAGGGAAAAGAAGGGTTTATTCAAGTAAATACGCCCTTTCAAGTATTGTCTACTGCTCTAAATGTGGGGATATTTACAGGAGAATAGCATGGAACAATAGAGGAAAGAAATATATCGTTTGGAGATGCTGTACAAGAGTAACCCATGGACCAGAAGCATGTGAAGCAAGAACTATAAAAGAAGAAGACCTACAAGAAGTAGTGGTAGAAGCAATCAATCAGCTTATAACTGAAAGCAATGAATTAAAAGAAATAATAAAAGAGAATATAGAAAAAGCCATCACAGGTGATGGAAGTAGTAGAATAGAAGAAATAGACCAAGAAATGTTGAAAGTGCAAGAAGAACTTTTAAAAGTAGCTAATGCCAAGAAAGACTACACTTACCTTGCAGACAGGGTGGAGGAATTAAGAAATGAAAAAGAAAAGATACTACTAGATATGGCAGAAGAGAAGAATGAACAAAGCAGGCTAAAGGAATTAGAAGAGTTTTTAGAAAATCATGAATTAGAAATAGAAAGATACGATGAAGACTTGGTAAGAAAACTTATAGAGAAGATTATAGTTTATGATGAAAGTCTTAAAGTGATATTCAAATCAGGACTTGAAGTTGAAATAGAAAATTGACAGGTATTAAAAGTAAATATACAATAGAACTAACAGTACCCGACACGCCTCTTAACAATGCGGACCAAGTCGGGTCTTTTGATTTTAAAATCGTTTAAACTTATAGTCTCAATATATTTGGTGTAATACTACAATGACCGATTGAAAATAATCGTAATTAAATAAAAAATAAGTAGCTAGGTTAATAACTACTTATTAGAAAATCCTGAAATTTCAAATATATCATCAATTGAGATGCTAGTAAATTTGCCCTCATATTTATTTTTGATGGAGCTAATTGATGAGATTAAAGATTGGTATTCTGTTTCGGGAATAACTAGTTTAAGGACCAGAATTAAATCATGTAAATTTTTGCCAGTATAATTTTCATCGAAAAACTTTTCAAAAATAGCAGTTTGACCAGCTTTATTCAATGAGAATGAATACATGACTTCATCATGGGCACAAACATTTCTGAAAAAATTACAGATTTTAATTATATCTATAAGTTCAGTCTTACTAATTTTTTCTTTAGACTGGTAACTCTCTTTATATCTCTCACCAAAATCTTTAGCAATTTTATTTTGAAGAGATTCATCTAGGGAATTATAAAAATAAGATATATTTCCTAAAGTAAGGAAATTTACAAGAACCCAAAGAGGGATGTGGTCATGCTTTTTTATATAATGCTTAATAGGTTTCTTGCCATTTGAATTTTTATTTTCTCTACTTATGGCATTGGATAATGTCCCTATATTTTTCAAAACATAATTTAGCTGATGCTTTGATGCAGAATAATTTTCAATTTGTAAGTAAGGATATAGTCCATCTCTGTATAAGTCTGAAAAATGATAAGCACAGGATGTTTTTAGAAGTTTCTCAAAACGGAGCAGAGAAGAAAAAATCACTTCTTTTAATTCACGATCCATTTCATGAAGAGCATAAATTTCTTCAAAACTACTACCAGCTTTATATACATCTTCTTCCTCATTAGAAGATGTATTGTCTAAAAATGGAGTTTTATAGCCATTTATAAGGTTATAATAATTAACTTGTGATAAAATAATCTTAGCATATTCTGGATTATTAATGTCTAAACCTCTATTTGAGAGTATTTCAATTTGTTCATCATAAGTTTTAAACGGTTTACTCATATACACACCTCATAAAAAAACGCCCCGCCACGTATGGCAAGGGCTTGTTCCTTACTTATATTATAGCAGAAAGTTCTATTAATTCAAGGTCTTACAGAAATAAAATTGGTAAGCATGGAAACTATAAAGATATCTAGAAAGGTTTATAATTAATTAGTGGACATATTTCCACATACGAGGCTTTTGAGAAATTTCAAATTTTATCCATACTGACCACTCAAGCCATGTTGAGACTGTAGTATTGATGTCAAGAAAATAGAATAACAAGCTATAAAACTGTTGAAATCAATGGCTTTTAGG
>OIFD01000186.1_pt1 | contig 16884 bp, 16 predicted proteins | sample 1582021 | NCBI WGS metagenome assembly OIFD01 (sample SAMN07501059, study PRJEB24779) | human gut metagenome | isolation source: stool | host: human infant | place: USA: Pittsburgh, PA | reverse complement strand
GACAGACACGGAAATCCATGCTTACTTAGACACCGCAGAATATGCCGACAAAGCAGGCGCTTATGGTATCCAAGGACAAGGAGCATTACTAATTGAAGCAATCGCTGGCGATTATTACGCCATTATGGGCTTACCAATTGCCAAAGTAGCCCGACTGCTAAAAGAATTCAACTAATAAAAGACAGTCCTTTTCATTCGTCAAAAAGAGAAAGGACTGTCTTTTACTATGCAAACTATTAGGTGCCAGTTTGGCAAACGTGGTATCATTGAACCCAATAAATTGAACAGAAGAAAAGGAGTGGACAGAATGACAAAACCAACAGAAGAAGAATTAAAACAAACCTTGACGGATCTTCAATATGCCGTCACACAAGAAAACGCAACAGAACGCCCTTTTTCAGGAGAATATGATGACTTTTACCAAGACGGAATCTATGTAGATATTGTTAGTGGCGAACCGTTGTTTAGCTCCCTGGACAAATACGATGCTGGTTGCGGCTGGCCATCCTTTACCAAACCAATTGAAAAACGTGGCGTCAAAGAAAAAGCTGATTTTAGTCACGGCATGCACCGAGTAGAAGTTCGTAGTCAAGAAGCGGATTCACATTTAGGGCATGTTTTCACTGATGGCCCACTCCAAGAAGGCGGCTTACGTTATTGCATTAATGCGGCAGCTTTGAGATTTGTGCCAGTGGCAGATTTAGAAAAAGAAGGCTATGGCGAGTACCTTTCTTTATTCAAATAATCCTCATTTTTTAGACAAATACGATAAAATAGTTAGAAGAAAGCGACTTTTGATGAATATCTTGTATGAAATACAGAAAATCTCTTGATTTATTTGGCTAGGACTACTATTATTTTAGAAGGAAAGTATTGTTCAGTTTTAACGAATTGGCTGAAATAGAAAGTGGAGGTTCTAATGTCGAAACATTATTTTGATCCAAGATTGAAAATCTTTTCTTTGAACTCTAATCGTCCCTTAGCAGAAAAAATTGCGGATGCTGTGGGTGTGGAGCTAGGAAAGTGCTCTGTAACACAATTTAGTGATGGCGAAATTCAAGTGAATATTGAAGAAAGTATTCGTGGTGCACATGTTTACGTCATTCAATCAACAAGTAGCCCTGTTAACGATAACTTAATGGAACTATTAATCATGATTGATGCGTTAAAACGTGCGAGTGCTAAAACAATTAACGTGGTTATGCCTTATTATGGGTATGCACGTCAAGACCGTAAAGCACGTGCCCGGGAACCAATCACTGCTAAACTTGTTGCAAACATGATTGAAAAAGCTGGCGCAACAAGAATGTTGACATTGGACTTACATGCGGTCCAAATTCAAGGATTCTTTGATATTCCAGTGGATCATTTGATGGGTGCACCATTAATTGCCGATTACTTCATCGAACACGGCATTCAAGGCGATGACGTCGTTGTTGTTTCCCCTGACCATGGTGGTGTAACGCGTGCGCGTAAATTGGCAGAATTCTTAAAAGCACCAATTGCGATCATTGACAAACGTCGTCCAAAAGCGAACGTAGCAGAAGTAATGAATATCATTGGTCATGTGGAAGGCAAAACATGTGTCTTAATTGATGACATGATTGACACAGCGGGGACAATTTCTCTTGCTGCAAACGCATTGAAAGAAGCCGGAGCAAAAGACGTTTACGCTTCTTGTACACATCCCGTTTTATCAGGACCAGCCTTACAACGTATTGAAGATTCAGCAATTGAACGCTTAGTTGTAACAGACTCTATTTACCTATCTGATGATCGTAAAATTGCTAAAATTGACGAAGTCAGCGTTGGTGAATTAATCGGAGATGCGATTAAACGTATCCACGAAAACAAACCAGTTAGTCCGTTATTTGAAACAAAAAATAAATAATTATAAAAATCGCCCACATCATTTTTCTGATGTGGGCGGTTTTTTCTCTAAATCATTTTATCTAAAAATATATTGTAACCTGAATATTTATTAGGCATTCATGATATACGATAAGTGTAGAGTAGTTAAGGCGGAGGCAAGCGCAAAGGAACATGCGCTTTGCGACGAGCATCGCAACAAAGTGAGAAGCGTAGGAGCAGAGACTTTCCTCTTTCGGTGAGGTGGTGCGTATGAGCGTACTTCCAAAATTTACAGAAAGGAGAGGCCTTTTGTCAGCATATGAAACAATTCAGACGATCCTAGGGTTTGGTATGTTTACCATTGCTTTGATTGCGCTGATTGTGAAATTGCTTAAAAATGACAAGAAAAAATAACCGTCTACTTTGACCAGTACGGTTATTTTTAAATAATACAATTGGTCACCGTCTCAAACGGCTCTACATCAGAGAGGTATGTTGACGCATCTCTCTCTTTTCATCTACATTCTAGCATAGATACAATGTAGATGAAAAGAGGTGCCTGCTGCTAAAGGTTCTTGTCATTCTTTAGCGATTGAGCAGTGCATCAACGCTTAGTTCAGTCATTTCAGAAACTTGCATGTCGGCTCCGATTAAGGGTTGGCTGGCCGACAAGCCGACGGCATAGATGCCCGCGGCTTTCAAGCCGTCAATGCCTGATTGGGCATCTTCAAAGCCAATGGCGTTTTGCGGTAGCACGCCAATACTGTCAGCGGCGGCTAAAAAGATTTCAGGATCAGGTTTGCCTTTGCTTAAGGAGTCGGGATCGACAATTGTGGCGAAGTATGCGCGCACGCCTAATTTTTCCAAAATCAGGGGCGCATTTTTTGACGCCGAAGCCACGGCACAGGGGATGTGTTGTGCTTGAGCTTGCTGTAGCAATGGCACGACACCAGGTAAAACATCTTCTGTTGTTAAATGTTCTAATAATTGAACGTAGTGGTCATTTTTTTGCTGAGCTAAGGCTTCTTTTTCTGCTGGAGTAAACGCATTTTCACGGTGGCCATGAGCTAAAATGCGGTCCAAGGAATCCATCCGACTAATGCCTTTTAATGTTTCGTTGAAGGTTTCGTCAATGGGAATACCTAGCGAATCGGCCAACGCTTTCCAAGCTTGATAATGAAATTTGGCGGTGTCTGTAATGACACCATCCAAATCAAAAATAAATCCAATCGTCATTGTGGTTCGCTCCTTTATTGATAATGTACTTCTTTTGGTCGTTCGGCGGTTAACGGAATCAACGCGCCCTGAACCAATAATTGTGTGTCTTTATCTGCTGTAATCGTGACACTGGTTTGTGTTAATGAAAATTGATAGGTCACGCCTTGATGAATAAACTGGAAGGCCAGCAATTGCCAATGTTCAGGTAAGTTTGGACAAATTGATAACTCGTTCTGGCGCGTGTCAACGCCTGCATACGTCGCTAAAGTAACGTGGATCGTCGCAGCCATGACTCCTGTATGAATCCCTTCAGCGGTCGTGCCACCTTGAATGTCACGATAATCGGAATACAACGCTTCTTGATAAAGTTGCCAAGATAGCTCATGGAATTGCGCCATTTCTGCCAATTGGGCATGAACAATTCGTGACAAAGTCGAACCATGAGACGTCCGTTTTAGATAATACAAAAGATTTTTTTCCAAATAATCCGCAGGCAATTGATACCCTAAATCTTCTAAAATTTGATCCACCCGAGTTTTGTCTAAGTTGTAGAACAACATTAACGTGTCGGCTTGTTTCGCCACTTTGTAATCATCGGGAGATTCCCCTTCGGCTTTTAAAATTCGATCCATGCGGTAAATATTGCCGTATTTCTCTTTCATCGCCGCCCAGTCAATCTCTTTTAAGCCGAAATACCCTTCATATTGCGCAATAATACCGTCAGAATTAACTTCAATTTCCAGTGAATTTTGAATTTGTTGCATGCGGGCTAAATCAGCCGAAGTGGTCTGCGTTTTGGCAAAAAGTTGTGCCTGTTCTTCCTCAGAGAAAAGTGCCAAAATGTTGGTTAATTCTTCGAATAGCCAAACCACCATCAAATTCGTATAGGCGTTGTTTTTCAAGCCGCTTTCCGTTTGGTCTGGATAGCCCTCGTGAAACTCATCAGGTCCCATCACTTTATCAATAAAGAACCGTCCTGTTGCGTCATCTAACGTCGCAGCGCTGTTCCAAAATTGAGCGATTTCTAACAACATTTCGCCGCCATATTGTTTCATAAATTCATGATCCTGTGTACTATGCCAATACAACCAAGCATTGTAAGCAATCGCTAGGGACACATGCCGTTGCAGAATACTATGATCCTCGCCCCAATGTCCATTCAACGGATTTAAGTGAAGCTTTTGCGTGGTTTCACGCCCATCACGTCCTGATTGCCACGGATACATTGCGCCACGATACTGGCTGGCCGCCGCATTTTCCTTCGCCTTCTCTAATCGGTGGTAGCGATACAGCAACAATTGTTTCGCTGTGTCAGGATAATGTTGAATATAAAAAGGTAAAATAAAAATTTCATCCCAAAAAATATGTCCACGATACGCTTCACCATGCAAGCCTCGGGCGGTAATCGAGACGTCCAATGCTTGGGCTTGGTTACTAAAAGGCGAAGCCGAAGCCAGCAAGTGATAACTGTGAATCCGTAAAAGTTTTTGAGACATCAAATCGCCTGTCACGGTAATGTTGGCTTGTTGCCAAAGGGTTTGCCAAGCGCGGGCGCTTTCCTGAGCGGCGGCCGCAAAAGAGTCCCTCGGCGTAAACGGTACTTGCCAACTTTGTTCGGCGTGGCTGGCTTGCACAAAGACTTGTTTTTCTAGCGTATAGCGCGTTCCTTGGTGCGCCATCACGGTCACCACTTGGGCGATTTTTTCCGCTTCTTCTTGAATCATAATGGCCTCTTTTTCAAAAAAATCACCGGTTATCAAGGCCGTTTCTCGGACGCTCAAGTTGGATTGATTGGTACAAACCTCAATCACGGTTTTGTTTTCCTGCGCGCTTAATGCTGTCACCTGAAAATGTTTGGCTGTTAAGTTGCGATACCGCGCCACGTTATAGTTGTAGACACTGCCATCCGTGACGGTTTTCAAAGTAATCGGGGCCGAAAAGTTTAACGGCTCAAACGTATATTGCAGATGATAGTCATTCGGCTGTGCCATATTGGCGATTTTTTTCGTCGTTAATTTAATTTGCTGATTGTCCGCATCTTTCAAAATCATTTCTGCGACAAACAATCCCGTTTTCAAGTTCAATTGACGGTGTAATTGTTGTAGCGTGTCTGGAGAAATCGTTAACCAGTCAGTGGCATCGCCAATTTTTAAAGCGATGTGTTGGTTGTCAGGAGCATTGACGAAATCTTCATTTTCCACTACTTGACCCGCAACTTCCGAAGCCGCTGTATTATAAAGCCCCGCAATGTAGGTCGCTGGATAATGATCATCAGAAATCGTCATCTCAGGTGTCGTGCCGCGCAAGCCTAAAAAGCCATTGCCGACAGTTAACAGGGACTCCACCGCATATTCATTTTTCCCAGGCACGTAGCCATAATAGTCCAAATGCCAAGCCAAATACTGCCGTTTTTCTTCAAATGCTGCCAGCAGGTTTGGTGCCGCCGCTTGTTCGGCTGCCGTTAAAAGTGGTGTGTTCAACTGTTCCGCGAATGCTTGAATCACCGCTTGCGGAACCAGCGCCAACGTTTCCTCTGGCGAAAAGAAATCCGCTGGGAAATCAGCCACAATCCCCCCCAGAATCGGCGCAGCCTCTGCCACAATCAATTGGCACAGTTCAGGAACCGTTTCTTCGATAGTCAAAGCTTCAAAAGGGAACGTTTTTTGGTGAAGCGGTTCCAATTTATGGTTAAAAAAAGTCGTCGTTAGTTGGTTCGTTGCGAATGTTAATTCTAAAATAGTCATGTTTGGCGCCTCCTTATGAACTTGTATAGACATGTTTCGTTTGACTACAGTATAGTATGAACGAATCAGAATTACAAGGATTTTCCCTAGATTCTTGGGAAAACTTTTCCAGAAGGGGGCAGCAACCGACTGTGCTGGGTCCGAAAAAAAGGCGGTCAAGCAGTGGTTTGGCTGGGGGAGTTTGTGGCGTAAGCAAGGCAGAAAGTGCGGGGGATTTTTCTGACCAGCTCTAGGTTTTTCGGAGGGAATATGCTATGCTTTTAGAAAAGAAATTGTTGGTAGAGGAGGATCGGCATGAACAAGTTTCATGACATATTTTTAGAATTAGAACAACAAATTGTCCAAGGCGACTATCAGCCAGGCGATTTATTACCTAGTGAAAATCAATTAGTGGAAACTTACAATGTTTCCCGTGAAACAATTCGGAAAGCCTTGAATTTACTGATTAACGCTGGCTACATTCAGAAAAAACAAGGCAAAGGCTCGATTGTGCTCAACTTTAAAAAGTTTAATTTTCCTATTTCAGGGGTGACCAGTTACAAGGAGTTACAACAAACGCAACATATTGAAAGTCATACTCATGTGGTTTCCTTAGAAGAAATTCCTGTGGAGCGCAACTTGGCTCAGTTGACTGGTTGGACGGAAGGGGCCCCTGTGTGGCGCTTAGTTCGGCAACGGGAGATTGAAGGGGAAGTCGATATTTTAGATATTGATTACTTGATTAAAGAGATCGTCCCAGAACTGCCGAAGCACCGTGCCGAAGATTCGATTTTCGATTATCTGGAAAACGACCTTGGCTTGGCGATTAGTTATGCCCAGAAAGAAATTACCGTGGAACCGCTCACAGAGATGGACAAGCAGCTGATTGGTGAAGTGGAAGGCAATCATGTCGTCGTGGTCCGCAGTATCATGAACTTGGAAGATACCCGCTGTTTTGGCTATACGGAATCTCGTCACCGCTTAAACAAATTTAAGTTTGTGGAATTCGCCCGTCGCCGTAAATTGTAAGTCTTAGTGACGAACAAATATAAAAACGGCTGTCATTAAATAAAAAATTACGGGTTTTTTGCTGCATCTGCGAATAAATGTATAAGATTTTAGGAGAAAACGTCACAAAGTTAGAGTTTGACCTCTACTTTGTGACGTTTTCTCGTTGTTTATTAAAGCATTTTTTCGGAAAAACCATTAAATAACAGCCGAAAATATCAATAAGTGTTGAAAAAAAGCCTTTAAACTAAGGGGAAACGTTGCTTTTAAAGGAAATGTTGTTTTTTTGCAAGAACTGTTCAATATTTAAAATCACAGACAAGGGGGAATCTTGTATAATAAAGCCATAGCTTCAGCAGCGCCAAAGAAACAACTAGGGCGCACTGGAAATTCAGGATGTTAAAGGAGATGTACATATGAAAAAGAAAATAATGGCAAGTTTATTGGTTGGTAGTGCCGTAGTTGGCGCAAGTTTGGCACCACTGTCGGCACAGGCTGTGACGACAGGGAATACACCTGTGCAAGCGGAGTTTGAGGGAGGATCATTACCAGATATTGGTGGAGATCCGAATACAGTAAGACCTGACCCAGGAGCTACAAATAGTAATTTTGATTTACTATTTATTCCAAGGGAATATGATTTTGGTAAGCTTTCTATTTCAGATGATTTGACAAAATCTATTCCTAATAAGAATGATGTAGGTACTAACGGACATGTAGAAGCTGTTGGTGTAGGTGATTTACGGGGAACAAAAGAAGGTTGGCACGTTACCGCGCAATCAAACGGAATGAAGTTTGACGAAGAGAGTTTAGAAGGAAATATTACAACTAGTAGTAATTCTTTATATCCACTCGAATATGACGTGGTAAATAATTACTTTAGGATTCTAGATTTTACTTTCTTAGACCCAAATACGAGTCCAAATCTTGTTAATTCTGATAATTGGACACTGGATTTAGGTGGTGATGCTGTTCTTGTTAGTAATGCCTCTGTAGGTAAAGGTCAAGGATTATGGCAATTTACAATGTTCCGTACTTCTCTAAATATCACCACCCCAGCCTACGAAATCAAAGCAGGCGCCTACACAGGCAACATCACTTGGAACCTCGTCGCAGGACCATCAATCTAAATACAAGAAATGAAAGAATCAAGTACAGAACAGCAGTCGTCACTTTTGCTGTTCTGTACTTTATAGACGAATTGAAAACAAAGGAGCGTACATAGATGAAAAAGAAAATCATGGCAAGTTTATTGGTTGGTAGCGCTGTAGTTGGCGCAAGTTTGGCACCACTTTCAGCACAGGCGGTGACGACAGGGAATACGCCTGTACAGGTTGAGTTTGGTGGGGGTGTGTTGCCAGACCACGAGGATAATACTGGTGGAATTGTGGATCCAGACCCAACTAAACCAAATACAGATTTTGACTTATTAGCCATTCCAAGAAGTTTTGACTTTCCTCTTGCAAAAATTAATGATGATTTATCTGCTATCAAAGCAAATTCAATGACATACAGAGCTCTTATGGTAGGCGATGTACGTGGTACTAAAGAAGGGTGGCATGTAACAGGTGAACTAATGAAGATGAATAATGGAACAGATGAACTAGCGGGTGATATTAACTTTGGGTTACAAGGTTACTATGCACAATATATTACTGATCTTACTCAAGAACCTTATTATGGACTAGCTGCTACTTTAAATGGTGTAAGCATTGCTAATGATCCAACAGCTCCTGATTTCAGTGGAACAAGCATGAAAATTGGTGGTGGCGCCACTGTATTAATGAATGCCACTGTTGGCAAAGGGCAAGGAACTTGGGCAGGACGTTTCGGAGATATGACATTAAATGTTACCACACCAATGCAAGAACTTAAAAAAGGCGCCTACACAGGCAACATCACCTGGAACCTCGTCGCAGGACCATCAATCTAAGTCCAAACAAAAAAGTCATCCCCTCAGGATGACTTTTTACTTATTTCTCTGTGACGGTGCTGTCTGTTTTGACAGTTTCAGCAGGCGGTGTTTGCGCCGCTAGCAAGTCGCGAATTTCTTTTAAGTAATCTTCGCTCGTTGGTACCACTTCTTCTTCTGCCGCTTCTTCTTTTTTGCCGCGGTTTTTCATTTTGTTGGCCGCTTTGACAATCAAGAAGAGGACGAAGGCCGTAATTAAAAATGTAATAAGTGCACTAATCACGCTACCAATATTGAATTCAACGCCTTCGACTTTATAAACAAGGGCACCCAATGCATCGTCGGCACTCTTTTTCCCAGTCGTCAAGACAAAAATCAGACTAATCAACGGGGTAATCAAGCCTTCCACCACTTGTGTCACAATCGCTGTAAACGCACTACCAATGACAACACCAACGGCTAGGTCTAAGACACTCCCGCGCATGATAAACTCTTTAAATTCTTTAATCATTCTTTTTTCCCTCCTCACTTTAAAAACAGTATACCGAATCTTCTTGAAAATTTGAACTGAAAAACTCTTATCATTCAGAAAGCACCTGAAGCTGTGTTATAATGGAGCTATTGGAAAAAACATTAAAAAATGCTTTAGAATTTACGCGATACATATATTTCACAGCATTCTTTAGGTAAGATGAAGCAAATGAAGGAGCGATGCGGCAATGTCTGTTCAATTAGTTAAAGGCGTGAATTTACACGTCATTCCTACAGAAAAATATAAAACGGTGCGTCTTTTAGTCCGCTTTAATACACGATTAAATCATGAAACCATTACAAAAAGAACGCTGTTGTCCAGTTTAATGGAAACCAACAGCTTGAATTACCCGAATCAAGTCAAGTTAAGTGAGCGTTTGGCGGAACTTTACGGCGCCAGCTTTGGGATTGGCGTTTCCAAAAAAGGCAATCAACATTGGTTTAATATTTCTATGAACATTGTCAATGATCATTATTTACAGGATAGTCAGGTTCTCGCCGAAGCGGTGGACTTTTTGAAGGAAATTATTTTTGCCCCCAATATTCAAGCGGGCCAATTTGAGGCAGAAACCTTCCAACGGGAGAAAGAGAACTTGAAAGCGTACTTGGAAAGTATTGTGGAGGATAAGCAAACCTATGCTTCTTTGGCGCTTCAAAGTGTCTATTTTAATCAATCAGAGGATCAAAAAATCCCTAGTTTCGGGACCGTTGCGGCGTTAGCTGAGGAAACAGCGGCGTCATTAGCAGCGTATTATCAAAAAATGCTGGCGGAAGATCAAGTGGATATTTTTGTTTTAGGTGATGTCAATGAGGCGGAGCTAGTGCCGTTATTCAAGCAATTACCGTTTACGCCTCGTGAAGAAGGCAAAGCCGCGATTTTCTACAATCAACCAATTCGCAATGTGATTGAAGAGCGGACCGAGCGTGAGGTGTTAGCCCAATCAAAATTAAACTTGGCTTACAACACGGATATTTATTATGGCGATAGCTATTATTTTGCGTTGCAAGTGTTTAATGGGATTTTTGGCGGTTTCCCGCATTCTAAATTATTTATGAATGTCCGTGAAAAAGAGCATTTAGCGTATTATGCTTCTAGTAGTATCGACACCTTCCGTGGCTTCATGACGGTTCAAACAGGAATCGATGGCAAAAATCGGAATCAGGTCTTGCGTTTGATTTCGACAGAATTGGAAAATATTCGCTTAGGTAAGATTAGCGAATTAGAAATTGAACAAACGAAAGCGATGCTAAAAAATCAGTATATCTTAGCGTTAGATAATGCAGGCGCGTGGCTGGAAAAAGAATACTTGAACGAATTAATGCCGCAGACGATGCTGACGGCGGAGGAATGGATTGCGCGGATCAATGCCGTGACCATTTCAGAAATCCAAGAAGTGGCCAAACGCTTGGAACTTCAAGCGATCTTCTTTTTGGAAGGAGAAACGGAAAATGATTAAAAAAGACTATGCACAAATTAAAGAAACATTGTATACAGAAACACTGGCGAATGGGTTAAAGGTTTACCTATTACCGAAAAATGATTTCCAAAAAACGTATGGTTTGTTTACGACCGATTATGGTTCCATTGACAATACGTTCGTGCCAATTGGTCAAGAGGAAATGATTGAAGTGCCTGACGGAATCGCCCACTTTTTAGAACATAAAATGTTTGAAAAAGAAGATGGCGATGTCTTCCAAAAATTTGGGCAACAAGGGGCTTCAGCGAATGCCTTTACCAGTTTTACGAAGACGAGTTATTTGTTTTCAACGACGGATCAAGTGACACAAAATCTAGAAACGTTGCTTGATTTTGTGCAATCGCCGTATTTCACGAAGGAAACGGTCGAAAAAGAAAAAGGCATCATTGGACAAGAAATTCAAATGTATTTAGATGATCCTAACTGGCGCTTGTTCTTTGGCATTTTAGGCAACCTTTATCCGAAACATCCATTGCACATTGATATTGCCGGTACAGTGGCAAGTATTGCGGAGATTACCGCAGAAGATTTGTATACATGCTACAATACGTTTTATCATCCAAGTAATATGACCTTATTCGTGGTAGGGAAAATGGACCCTGAAGCGTTAATGGCCTTCATTCGTGAAAATCAAGCGGCGAAAGAGTTTCCTGCCGCCCAACCTATTCGTCGGCATTTCCCTGAAGAAACAGCTGCTGACATTGTCAAAGAGAGCGCCATTGAAATGGCAGTCACACGGGCAAAAGTGCTTGTTGGCTTGAAAGGCTTAGATGAAGTGCCAACAACGGGTCGTGACTTAATGAAATATCAAGTCACCGTGAACTTGTTGTTACAATTATTGTTTGGTAATACCTCTCAAAACTATTTGGCTCTTTATGATGAAGGCTTGTTAGATGATAGTTTTAGTTATGACTTTAATTTAGATCGCAGTTTCCATTTTGCGGATATTGGCGGCGATAGTGAGCAACCAGAAGTCTTAGCAGAACGAATTGAAGCTATTTTATTATCTGCCACAACAAGTCCAGAATTAACGGAAGAAAATTTGTCCTTATTGAAGAAAAAAATGATTGGTAAATACTTCCAATCCTTAAACTCTTTAGAGTATATCGCCAACCAATTTTCACAATCATTGTTTGGGGAAACCACGCTGTTTGATAAGATTGAAGTCATTGAAAGCATTCAATTAGCCGACGTCCGCCAAGTAGCAGAGACCTTGATTCGTGAAGAAGGATTGAGCCGTTTCTACATGTATCCTAAAGGAGAAACCGAGCAATAAACCAACTGTTTAAGAAAAAGAAAAATCTTTGAAATCTTTCAATTTTGTTATCCTCAGTTGGCTTCTTTTGTGGTATTCTTAAAGGACGGGAATGTTTTCCTTGGCAATTGAAAAAGACTGATGAGACAATCGATAAATTAACAAAATAGACTGGAGAAGATGGACGAGTGGCCAGCGTAAATATTGGAGAAACACTAAAAGAAGCAAGATTGCAGAAGAACATCTCAATTGATGAACTGCAACAAATGACAAAAATTCAAAAAAGATATTTAGAAATTATTGAACAAAACGATTTTGAGTCCTTACCAGGCACCTTTTATGTGCGGGCGTTTATCCGCCAATATGCAAGTGCGGTCGGCTTAGATGGCAATCAATTGGTAGATATCTATGATGGCAAAGAACCAGCAATTGTCGAAGAACCCAAGCCAGTGTATGAAGAGCTTGAAGGATCACGTAAGCAATTGCATGACGAAGAAAAGCAATCCAGTTGGTTACTGCGGAACTTACCAGCCATTGCCTTTTCGTTAATTGGTTTAGCCATTGCGGTCGTAGTGCTGTATATTATGTGGCAAGATCAAAAAGCCGAACCGATTATTCAAACACCGGCAACTAGTGCCAGTGTGGAAAAACCCAAAGAATCAAGTCAAGCCCCAGAAAGTAGCACACAAAGTAGTACACCGCCGTCTTCTTCAAGCGAACCAGAGAAGAAAACAGCTGTGGCTGTGGTGAGTGATGCTAACAATCAAGTGACTGCAACGGTTAAAGATGCGAATAGTCCAATCAACATTACCTTTAAAGGGACTGAAGGCTCTTGCTGGATTGGCGTGATGGTCGATGGCAACTATACGTACCAACACACCCTGCAAGCAGGAGAGACCCAAACAACAGCTTTACCTGCGAATGCCGCCAATGCAACACTGATTCTAGGCGCCTCAAATAACGTCGCCATTCAAGTCGATGGCGCCGATTTAACACTGGAAAAAACGCCAGTTTTAATTCGTAAGGATGTTACATTAGGGATTACGTATCGTTAGAAATGGTGTAAGAAGAATCTGGATAAACTGTCAAACGGCAATTATTCCAGATTCTTTTCTTTTATAATTAACAGCGAATGGTTAAAAAGACGACAATAATAATTCAAGAGAGAAGGGGTTATCAATGCTTAAAATAGTTAATAAAAAATTTAATCTTATCACCATATTTTCAATCGCTCTGTTGGTCATGGGCTTCTTGATTGTTGGCTTACAACTGTATTTCTACTTTATCTATGGTTCTAAATTTTTAGACAGTATCACATTGATTGGAATGATTAATTTAGGTTTAGGCTATTACCAGCTCTTTCTAAAAAAAGGCAAGAATATTTCTGAATAAACGGTCAAACGGCAATTATTCCAGATTCTTTTCTTTTTTTCGTGACACTGCCAGCAAGATAACGTAAAATAGAACAGGAGAAGGAAGGGGCAATTGAAGTGAATTTACCAAATAAATTAACAGTTTTAAGAATATTTATGATTCCGATTTTTATTATTATTGTGTCGGTGCCGATGGACTGGGGAACGATTAGTTTTGGCGACACAACGTTAGCCGTTACCCAATTAGTGGGCGCGATTATTTTTGCAGTTGCTAGTTTTACAGACTGGTTGGATGGCAAAATTGCCCGTGCACAAGGCTTGGTGACGAACTTCGGAAAATTTGCGGACCCATTAGCGGACAAAATGCTAGTGATGACCGCCTTTATCGTCTTAGTTGGTCAAGGCAAAGTACCTGCTTGGATTGTAGCAATTATTGTTTGTCGTGAATTGGCAGTAACTGGTTTACGGTTGTTATTAGTCGAACATGGCGAAGTAATGGCAGCAGCTTGGCCAGGAAAAGTAAAAACAGCTACCCAAATGGTTGCAATTATTTTACTATTCATTAACAACATTCCATTTTCAGCACTTCATCTACCACTAGATCAAATCATGCTATATGCCTGCTTGATTTTCACCATTTACTCTGGTGTTGATTATTTTGCTAAGAATAAAGATGTTTTTAAAGGTTCGATGTAAAGAGAGAATCAAAACGCTTGGCTTGTGCCAAGCGTTTTTTTAGTATTCATGATTGAATCGGCAAATAGATTTTTAAGTAGAGGAACAGATGAATCGATAAAACAAATCGGCAGTTTCTGTATGCTATTTTTCATTTTGGTTATATCTACATGCAAATAATTAGTTTGTTGTTGACAAAGTAAACTAAATAGATTACTATTTAGTTCGTTAGATTATATATAAACTAAATAAATTTTTTGGAGGAAATTATGAAAAAAACAGATATTTTAAATAAACTATTAAAAATTGCTCAACAACCTTACTTAATCTTTGCTTCTAGCATAGAGGAGAAGCCAGATAACACTTTTGAAACGTTAAAATTGCTTGCTTCTGAAGAAAATGTAACAGCTGGAAGAATCGCTGAATATTTAGATATAAAACCTTCTAGTGTGACACAAATCATAAAAAAATTAGAGTCTGTTAAAGCAGTTAAACGAGTCAAAAATGAATCAGATGCTCGGGTCACATTCGTTGTATTGACCGATAAGGGACGAGAAAGTTTAAGTACTCAAGGAAATATTTCCAATGGATTTAATGAAGAAATGTTTAAGGGCTTTTCAGAGGAGGAACTAGAGTCTTTAAATAATTATTTAGAACGTATAGAAAAGAATATTTCTAGTGAAGAATTTTTAGATAAAATTGAAACAATTTTTGGCGACGATAAAAATTGGGAACATTTCAGAAAAATATCAGCTAGATATGGTAGAGCTAGAGAACAGATGATGGGACATGATGGCTTTGGTAGATTTGGTGAATTCAACGGTGAATACGGTGGCTTTGAAGGATGGAAGAGAGGTCGGAGAAGATAATGGCAGTAGGTGGAGGCGGCAAAAATAGTCATGATTCTATCCGAGCAGATAAAACAAAATTTTCGTTTAAAGAATTTTTAGGCTTAATCAAGATGACAGAGCCTAACTATTTACTGCTTGGCATTGGGATGATATTTCTTGTGATTTCTTCTAGTATCCAAGTGTACGTTCCAAAACTTGCTTCAAGTTTAGTCAATAATTTTCAAAAGGGAGTAGATTATAGTTTATTAGGTAAAGTTGTTGGATTATTTATATTTTCAGCACTCGTTTCTGCATTAGGAGGGACAATTTTAGGTATTTTTGGTGAAAATGTCATCCAAAATATGCGTAAACGCTTATGGAATAAATTAACTATTCTAAAAGTTTCTTATTTTGACTCTGTTAAAGCGGGTGAAATATCCAGCCGGGTCGTAAATGATACTAATCAAGTTAAGCAATTGTTAGCCGTTACTTTTCCTCAAACAGTTGCCAGTGTGATTACAGTTATTGGTACGGTATATATGATGATTAAAATGGATTGGCATATGTCGCTTGCTATGGTAATTGCTGTTCCTGTTGTAATCCTTTGTATGATTCCAGTAATGGCATTTGGTTCAAAAGTTAGTCACATTCGCCAAGATGCTATGAGTCAATTTAACGGACTTGCTACTGAAACGTTGAGTGAAATTCGTTTAGTCAAAACTTCTAATGCTGAATCTCAGGCGCAGGTTCGTGCTGCAAATGAAGTGGATCGGTTATTTAATGTAGGGAAAAAAGAAGCAATATTTGATGCATCTATGCAACCAATTATGATGATGGTCTTTATGAGCATGGTATTTGGGCTATTAGCATATGGGATGCATCGAATTGCCATTGGTGTGATGACAATCGGAACATTGATGAGTTTCTTAATGTATCTATTTAATCTTATTGGCGCCATGCCAATCATTGCGACGTTATTTTCTGAAGTAGCTAAAGCAGCAGGATCAACGCGACGAGTGCAAGAATTGTTATCTAGAGAACCTGAAGACTTTGAAAGTGGACAAGATATTGATTTATCGGAAAAGACTTTATTAGTTAAAAATGTAAAATTTTCTTATGAAGATGCACCAGAGGAACCTATCTTAACAGACATTTCTTTTACTGCTCAGCCAAACCAAGTAATTGCTTTTGCTGGCCCATCAGGTGGCGGGAAATCGACGATTTTTAGTTTAATTGAAAGGTTTTATGAACCTACAGAAGGACAAATTAAATTTGGAGATATTGACATAAAAGATATCAAATTATCAGATTATCGTCGTCAAATCGGCTTTGTATCACAGGATTCTGCGATTATGGCAGGGACAATCAGAGATAATCTAACGTATGGCTTAGCAGAAAACTTCTCAGATGAACAACTATGGGATGTCTTGGAACTAGCATATGCGCGAAAATTTGTAGAAGAAATGCCAGATAAATTGAATACGGAAGTCGGTGAACGTGGCGTTAAAATTTCTGGAGGACAAAGACAGCGTATTGCAATTGCTCGTGCATTCTTGCGGAATCCCAAGATTTTAATGTTAGATGAAGCTACTGCTAGCCTAGATTCAGAATCTGAGATGAAGGTCCAAGAGGCATTGTCTAATTTAATGAAGGGCCGAACGACATTGGTTATTGCCCATAGATTGTCGACAATTGTTGATGCGGATAGCATTTACTTTGTTGAAAAAGGGAAAGTAACTGGTTCAGGAAAACATGATGAGCTAGTAAGTAAACATAAAACTTACGCTAAATATGTATCCGAACAATTTAAAGTAACGGAATGAACGAAATAAGCAAACTTAAAATGAAGCTAAGACAACACATGCATTTAACTAATTGTCTTAAGATTTAGAAAGAACTTGGACATAACCCCCAAGTTCTTTTTTCTAACTTATTTTTACCCACAAGATAAAAAGCGTGGGACAAAAATCACTTTGGATTTTTGCTCCACGCTCAAAAACTAATAAACGGCGGGAACAGAAGCAACTCCT
>OIFD01000183.1_pt1 | contig 17206 bp, 11 predicted proteins | sample 1582021 | NCBI WGS metagenome assembly OIFD01 (sample SAMN07501059, study PRJEB24779) | human gut metagenome | isolation source: stool | host: human infant | place: USA: Pittsburgh, PA | reverse complement strand
GATTGCTGAATATGCCGCAAAAATAATTACACATTCTCCTTACTACAAAGAAGGCTTCTCATTCCAAACAGGAACAGGTGGCTCTTCACTAGCAGTTACGCGGTTCATGAGAGAACAAATGCTTAAAGATGGCATTAAAGCAAGTTTCGCTTTAGGCGGAATTACGAATGCAATGGTGGAACTTTTGGAAGAAGGCTTAGTAGAAAAAATTATTGACGTCCAAGACTTTGATCATCCATCAGCTATTTCTTTAGGGGAAAATGCCAATCATTATGAAATTGATGCCAATATGTATGCTTCACCGCTTAGCAAAGGGGCGGTTATTAATCAATTAGACACAGCTATTTTATCTGCTTTAGAAGTGGACACAGATTTTAATGTAAATGTCATTACTGGTTCAGATGGTGTCATCCGTGGTGCTTCTGGCGGACATTCCGATACAAGTATGGCTTGTAAAATGAGTCTAGTGATTGCACCACTTGTTCGTGGACGGATCCCAACAATCGTTGAGCAAGTAAATACAGTCGTTACACCAGGTACGAGTGTCGATGTCGTAGTAACAGAAGTCGGCATTGCAATCAATCCAAAAAGAACAGACTTAATTGATTGTTTTAAAACCTTAGATGTTCCTCAGTTTACGTTAGAAGAGTTGAAAGACAAAGCCTACAACATTGTTGGCACCCCGGAACCAATTAAATATGGAGACAAAGTTGTTGCGTTAATTGAATACCGAGATGGTAGTCTAATTGATGTGGTACGCAATGTTTAATGGGGAAAAAGTAACACTTTTAGAGATGTTGGATGCTCGCGAACAAAGAGCTGCCACACAGAAGGAGTTGTTAGAAACAGCACCAGAAGCTAGTCTCTTATCTGCCACAATGAATATTCCTGGAGAAGTGAAAAATTCGCCCACCTTAACGGCAGTTTTTTTAGAAGTAATTGACGAAGTCGAGCAACAATTGCTGGATCAAGTACCGATTGTTAATTTTTACCGGAATGAAAAAACAGGGCCTGAATATTATTTGGCGGTTTCGTTAGCCCCACAAGAATTAAAACAAAGAATGGTCAAAATTGAAGAAACACATCCTTATGGTCGTTTAGTGGACCTAGATGTTTTATGGGGAAATGAGGAGCTAAAAAGCCTTCATCGAGGAGATTTAGGCTTGCCACCACGGCGCTGTTTTATGTGCCAAGAAGAGGCGAAAGTCTGTGGACGAAATCGACGTCACAGTCTTGAAGCAATGCAAGAAAAAATAACAGAAATAATTTTGACACGAAAGGAGCAGCCAAGTGAGTAAAAAAATTCGTTTTACAGAAACGGTGCTACGGGATGGACAACAAAGTTTAATTGCAACACGGATGCCAACCTCAGATATGCTGCCGATTATTAAAACAATGGACGAGGCAGGATTTCATGCATTAGAAATGTGGGGCGGGGCAACGTTTGATTCCTGTGTCCGCTATTTAAACGAGGATCCTTGGGAACGTCTTCGCCAAATTCGCAAAGAAGTTAAAAATACCAAACTTCAAATGTTATTACGAGGACAAAATTTACTAGGATATCGTCATTACGCTGATGATGTGGTGCGGGCCTTTGTCGAAAAATCAGTTGAAAATGGGATTGATATTATTCGTATTTTCGATGCCTTGAATGATGTCCGTAATTTACAAACAGCAATTCAAACAACAAAAGAAGCTGGCGGACACTGTCAAGCAGCGATTTCTTATACTACGAGTGAAATTCATACCATCGATTACTTTGTAAAATTAGCCAAAGAATTAAGTCAAACAGGAGCGGATTCCATTTGTATTAAGGATATGGCAGGCGTTTTGACGCCACAAACTGGTTTTGAATTAGTGAGCAAAATGAAAGATGCCATTGATTTACCTTTAGAGGTGCATACGCATGCGACTAGTGGTATTTCTGAGATGACCTATTTAAAAGTTGCTGAAGCAGGTGCGGATATCATCGATACAGCTATCTCTTCTTTCGCTGGCGGTACGAGTCAACCAGCCACAGAATCTGTAGCCATTGCGTTAGAAGATTTAGGCTTTGAAACAGGTTTAAATATGGAAAAAGTAACAGAGATTGCTGACTATTTCAATCCGATTCGTGATCGCTTTAGAAGTGAAGGCATTTTAAACCCTAAAGTTAAAGATACGGAACCGAAAACCTTGATTTATCAAGTGCCTGGTGGTATGTTATCAAACTTATTAAGTCAATTAACGGAGCAAGGTTTACAAGACAAATATGAAGAAGTTTTAGCTGAAGTACCTAAAGTAAGAGCGGATTTAGGGTATCCACCACTAGTTACGCCGCTTTCACAAATGGTCGGAACACAAGCCTTAATGAATGTGATTTCTGGGGAAAGATATTCCTTAATACCGAATGAAATTAAAGATTATGTGCGCGGAGAATACGGCAAATCACCAGCACCTATCGCAGAAGAGATTAAGCAAAAAATCATTGGGGATGAAGAAGTAATTACTTGTCGACCAGCGGATTTATTGAAACCAGAGTTGCATAGTTTAGAAAATGAAATCCAACAATACGCAAAATCTGAAGAGGATGTCCTATTATATGCGATGTTCCCGCAACAAGGAAAAGACTTTTTAGGACGTCGTGAAGATCCTTTTTACGATGTACCGTTACAGAAAGTGACAGTCAAACTTGACTTGCCAGAATAGAACAGGCAAGTGCTCCGCAAATGTATAAAGAAGCAAGGGTTTGAGCGACGATAACGGTTGTTCAAACCCTTGCTTCATCAAATAGAAAAAAGGCAGCCCGTGAAAGGAAGTGACAATGTGTTAGAAGAAGTTCTAGCAATTCATCAAAAAAATATTGGTGTACTAAGTCTTGAAGCAACAGAAGCGGTGTTAAACCATCATGATTTAGCCAAAATGTATACACCTGGTGTCGCAGAATTGAGTTTAATGATTGCCCAAAATCATGAATTAGCGCGCGAGTGGACCATTAGTGGTAAGTTAATTGCGGTTATTACAGATGGGTCAGCTGTTCTGGGTCTCGGCAATATGGGCACGCAAGCGGGCTTGCCAATTGTTGAAGGCAAAGCTTTACTTTATAAAAATTTGGCGGGGGTCGATGCTATTCCTTTAGCACTGGAACAAAAATCAGTGGACGAGATGGTTCAAACAATTGAAAATTTACAAAATAGTTTTGCAGGAATCCATTTAGAAGATATTTCTGCACCAAAATGTTTTGAAATTGAAGAAAAACTTCAACAACGTTTGAACATTCCTGTGTATCATGATGACCAAGAAGGCACAGCCATTGTCGTTTTAGCTGGGCTAATCAACGCAGCCAAAATTAAAGGAAAACCTTTAAATGAATTGCGTGTGGTGATTAACGGAGTTGGTGCTTCTGGTGTAGCGACCGCTAAGTTATGTATTCAAGCGGGAATTACGCATCTCACCTTAGTAGATCGCCAAGGTGTTTTAAGAGAAGAAGACCAGACATTGAATCCTTACCAACGTGCTTTGCTTCGACAGGTAATAAAACCATCAGTAGAAAACAAAGATTTAGCCACAGCTGTCGTCAATCAGGATGTTTTTTTAGGCTTATCAGAAGCGGATGTGCTAACGCCAGCCCTGATTAAATCAATGAACCAAGACCCAATTATCTTTGCTTTAGCAAATCCTAAACCAGAAATTGAACCAGCCCTCGCCCAAGCCAATGGTGTCCGTTTATTAGCAACTGGTTCTTCCAAATATCCGAATCAAGTGAACAACATTTTAGCTTTTCCAGGTCTTTTTAAAGGGTTATTGGCAGCGAAAGGCAGAAAAGTCGATGTCGGTTTGCAAATGACAGTAGCACGAAGCTTGGCCGCTATGATTTCAGAACCCACAGCAGAAAAATTCATACCTAATGTATTTGATGGCGGCGTAGTTGACACGGTTTTTAATGCTGTACTAGACTATATAAAACAAGAAAAGGCCACGGCAGAAGAAGGGACGTAAAAGGCAATGACAAAGCAAGCAAGGAGTAAATTAGCGCAGCAAGCACAATTGGCACTACTCTATGAAGTGACCTGTTTAAATAAACCAGGCTTGGTGGATCCAGTCGATGCAGGCGCCCATCAAGATATGGATGTTTTCACTTTTTTAGAAAGTAGTGTGGTTTTGACTCCTTATTTTGAAACCTTCGTTCAAGCTGGGACAGAGCTACGTCATTTGCCGATTGAGACAACATTTCGCGCGATTCGACAAGTTGGTTTAGAAGCAGAACGAGCGATGTTTGAGGCAACAGAAGGTATCAATACACATAAAGGAGCGATTTTTTCTCTAGGTATTTTTTTAGCTGTCTGTGGTCGTCTAATGATTTGGGAGACCCCTTGCACCTTACAATTGTTTCAACAAACGCTTCAAACAATGACGCAAGACTTACTGGCCGACTTTGAAAACCTCGCTACGAATGAGCTAGAAAAACTAACTTGGGGTGAACGACTATTTGTTCAGCATGGCTTGACTGGAATCCGTGGTGAGGCGCAACAAGGCTATCCCGCTGTCTTTGAACAGGGAGTGCCTTATTATCAAAAACATCAAGGCACACAACAACAAAAACTCATTGATACGCTCCTTTATTTATCGCTCTATGTTGAGGATACGAATTTGATTAAACGAAGTCAAAATGTCCAAATTTTTGAAATATATCAACCGTTAATCCAGGAATATTTTGCTTTAGGGGGGACACAAACGTTACGGGGAACCCTTTGCTTAGAAAGATTGAATCACTTATTCAAAGAAAAAAATTGGAGTATTGGTGGCAGTGCAGATGCTTTAATTTTGGTGGTGTTTTTAGATAAACTAATGAAATTAAATTGGCTGACCCCTTAATTAAAAAGATAGTTACAACGCTGATTTGGTCAGTTGTTTTGACCTTATATGCTTATGGAAAGGTCTCAAGAGAATTCAAGAAAGCGATTGACAAATACCACGAAACACAGTATATTTTATTACGAAATCATTCTTATCAGAGTATACAAATACGATGATAAACAGTTGAAGCGAATCTTGATTTGCTTTTCCTAAACCTGATTCTTTTAGAATCAGGTTTTTGTTTATCTAAAAGGCGGCATTCGTTCAAAAACGGCTGTCGCCTTTTTTTATGAAATTTTTTTAATATAAAAAATTTCATAAAAAAAACTTAAAAACAGAAAAAATTGTTATATATTAGAGTCATTTTTTTGATGTAAAGTTTTTATGACTTACAGCCATAAAATTGATAAAAACAGTCAAAGAAGCATAAAAAATAATAGTGGAATTTCTCAAAAAAATAAAAAAATTTTCCGTTATTTAATTATCGATTTATCAAACGATAAGTTATAATAAAATAATTTATTTATCTTTAATGATTGAGGAGAAATGTATAAACTTCCTCATTTTCCTCTCATTGTATAATAACTCACTAATGAATTAGTGAGTTTTTTAACATATCCAGGATGTTTGTTATCAAATGAATTTTTATATAAAAATTCACAGCATTATATTTTGAAAAGCTGAGGAAATGTACTAAACTGCAGGTGTTAAATCCATTTAAATCGCTAAAGGGGGAGATGAACAACTAGGGGAAGCTAATGATCTTGGTATTTATCGTTTATTTTAAAGAAAAGAGGGACGATCAGATGAAAAAGAAAATTGTTGAGGATTTTAATCGGAAAAGTCAGCATAAAAAATGGACAAAACGCAAGATGCTTAATTTAGCAATATCAAGTGGTTTATTATTTACGTCATTAGCAATCCCTGTAAGTATAGCTGTTACCTCTGGCACAATCAGTGCATCAGCAGCGGTCTTGGATATCGAACTATTATCAAATGTTACGTCAAATAATGACAGTGGCACTTCAACGAGTAATCGTTGGACAGCCGCAAACCAAAATCAACCAGTTAATTTCACGGTTTCTGGTGGCGCTTTAGCAGATGCTTCCGCTGTGTTTAGTGGACAAAAACAAGCGGTGTTAGTGGTTCCTCCTGAGTTAAGAGGAAATGTAGCTGCAGCAGGCAGCTCAGCAATCAATACCAATGTCACGATTGATCTTTCAAAAGTTACTTTTTTGACCGCCGTTTTGAATGCAGCCAATGATTTAACCAATGTCATTACTCAAATTACCAGTGGAGCGTTAGGGAATTTAACTGGTGTTGATATTGATCTGACGGAAGTGAATCGTCAATTGGAATTAGTGAATAACATTGAAAACTTAGGTGCTGCTTCATTTACAGCTCCGGAAACATTAGCAGCTGACGGCTCATACATTAGCGCACCAATTAGTGATGGTTTAGGGTTAGTTTTAGCCCAAAATGTTTCAAACATCTTACAAGATTTGAATGCGGCAGTTCAAGCTTTGGAGGCAAAAGGAACCAGTATCCCAAGTAATCTTGTCGCCACAGCCATAAATGCAGCCTTGCTTCCTGTCAAAGGCACGGTAAACGTGGCTGTTTCAGGTGCTTTGCCTTTATTAGCGGTTGGTGGTTCAGGTGTGAATGAGTTAGTGGATGCTTCTTTACTAGGCGCAACTACGGTTACTTTACCAACTACCGTTTCAACACCTCAAAATTTATCCAATAATTTAGATGCTCGTTTTGTAGGAACAGTCGTTCAAACAGATCTTTTAGACGTTAATTTATTAGCAACAGCAGACGGTGTATCCAACATTTATTTTGCTGCAGGTACTACTAGTGAAGTAACCGCACCTACCGTAACAGGAGTAACAGGCAATTCAACGGCAGGTTACGAAGTTAAAGGAACTGCCGATGCCAATGCCACGGTTGAAATCCGAAATGCAGGAGGTGCCGTGATAGGTACAGGTACTGCTGATGGGACAGGGGCATTTACAGTTACCATTCCCGCAGGTGAAGCAGGTGCGAATGAAACGTTAACCGCCGTAGCGAAAAACGCCAGCGGCACAGAAAGTACGCCAACAACGTTCCAAACACCAGCGGATCCTAATACGCCCGTGGCGACGCCAATTGTTGAGACTGTAACAGGTAGTACAACAAAAGGCTATGAGGTCAAAGGGACTGCTGAAGTTGGCACCACCATTGAGGTTCGCGATGCAGCTGGCACGGTCCTTGGTACTGCAACAACTGGAACTGACGGAAAATATACAGTGACTTTAGATTCAGGAACAGCAACAGCAAATCAAACGCTGAGCGTTGTAGCGAAAAACGCTAGTGGCACGGAAAGTCAACCAGCAACGGCGACAACACCAGCTGATGTCACTGCACCAACAGTTGATAACATCACAGGCAACTCTGGTTCGGGTTATGAAATTACAGGAACAGCAGACCCTAACACAACAATCGAAGTTCGTGATCCATCTGGGGCAGTCATTGGTACAGGTACCTCTGATGCGAATGGTGATTTTACTGTAACGCTACCAACGGGAACGACCAATCCTGGGGATACGTTAACAGTGATTGGAAAGGATAACGCGGGAAATGAAAGTCAACCGACTGAAGTCCTTGTTCCTGCTGATGCCACGGTTACAGCACCAACTGTAACAGGAGTAACAGGTAATTCAGTTGCTGGTTATCAGGTGACAGGCACCGCTGATCCGAATGCTACCATCGAAATTCGTGATGCAGATGGGAACGTGATTGCAACAGGGACTGCCGATGGGACTGGTTCCTTTGCTGTGAACCTTCCAGCTGGGACGGCAAATGCGAATGAAACATTGACAGCGTTAGCCAAAGATCCTGATGGCAATACAAGTACACCGACAACCTTCCAAACACCAGCAGATGAAGTAGTGGCACCGCCAAGTGTCGACAAAGTAACTGGGAATACAACACAAGGATATCAAGTGACAGGTACCGCTGAACTTGGCACCACCATTGAAGTTCGTGCAACAGACGGAACAGTTTTAGGCACCGCAATAACTGGACCGACTGGCCAATATACTGTGACGTTAGCTTCAGGAAAAGCAACAGCGAAACAAACAGTGAATGTAGTTGCTAAAAATGATACTGGACTTGAGAGTCAACCAACTACAGCTATGACACCCGCTGATGTTACCACACCAACAATTGGTGACATTACTGGAGATTCAACAACTGGTTATGAAATCACTGGGACTGCGGACCCTAATACCACCATTGAAGTGCGGAACCCAGATGGAACAATTATTGGTACAACGACAACGGATGATCAAGGAAACTTTACTGTGGACCTTCCAGCGGGAGCCGCTAATCCTGGTGATACATTAACAGTTGTTGGAAAAGACGGTGACGGCAATGAAAGTCAACCAACGGAAGTGACGGTCCCTGAAGATGCAACCGTGGCAGCACCGACTGTGACGAATGTCACAGGAACAACTGCTACTGGGTATCAAGTAACTGGCACGGCAGAGCCAAATGTCACCATTGAGATTCACAATGAAGCAGGTTTAGTTATTGCTACGGGAACGACTGATGGTGCTGGCGCCTTTACAATCACTCTTCCGACGGGCACAGCAACAGCCAACGAAGCCTTAACTGCCATTGCAAAAGATGCTGCTGGGAAAGAAAGTAATCCGACTGCTTTCAAAACACCTGCTGATCCAGATGCACCAGTTGCGACACCTACTGTTGACAAAATCACTGGTAGCACGACAAAAGGCTATCAAGTAGTAGGAGCAGCAGAAGTTGGTACAACAGTTGAGGTGCGTGACGCCGATGGCACAGTCCTTGGCATGGCAACTACTGGAACTGATGGCAAATACACAGTGACTTTAGAGCCAGGGAAGGCCTCAGCTAACGAAACAATAATTGTCGTAGCGAAAAATGCAACAGGAAAAGAAAGTCAGCCAGCTACAGCAACTACACCAGCCGACTTAGCCACACCAACCATTGATTCTATTACCGGAAATTCTGGTAAAGGTTACGAAATCACTGGAACGGCGGAGCCCAAAACCACTATTGATGTCCGTGACGCAGACGGAACCATCATTGCTGCTACCACTGCTAACGAAACCGGCCAATATACGGTGACTCTACCAGCTGGCGTAGTGACACCAGGAGAAACGATTACGATTATTAGCAAAGATGGCGCTGGCAATGAAAGTCAACCAGCTACAGCCGTTATTCCAGCGGATGTTGTTTTAGCGGCGCCAACTATTACGAAGGTTGAAGGAAACAAAGCCAATGGCTATACAGTCACTGGAACTGCTGATCCAAATGTCACGGTTCAATTTTACAATAGCAGTGAACAATTATTGGCAAGTGGCAATACAACTACTGGAGGCACCTTCTCCGTTCATATTGCAGCAGGGTTAGCAACAGAAAAAGAAACGTTAACCGCACTAACCACAGATACACAAGGAAACGTGAGTCCTAAAACCACATTTATGACGCCAGCCGATATTACGGGAGAACCAGAAATTAAAATTGCGGCACCAACTGTTTCTTCAGTTTTAGGAACGTTTAAAGCCGGCTACCTTATCAAAGGAACAGCTGAACCAAACCGAATCATTCAAATTAGTAACCGACTATTAAGAAGTGTGATTGCTGTATGTGCCACCGATGCTGAAGGCAACTTCGCTATCCAATTAACAGCGGGACAAGCGACTGCTCAACAAAGTTTACTTGCGACAGCTACCGATGGCGCAGGACATTACAGTACGGCTACAACCTTCATGACACCAGCCGACCCAACGAATCCTGGAGGAGGCAATGGTAACACTGGCGGAAATAACGGCAATACAGGCGGCAATACAGGAAACAATGGCGCAACTGGCGGGAATAATGGGAATGGTTCAAACACAGGTTCAAATCCAAATGGAGGTTCTGGTTTAGGCACAACAGGTTCTGGCTTAGGTTCACTAGGCAATGGCCTCGGTACAAATGGTAGTGGCTACCACCCTAAACTAAGCACCATCAGTTATGGCACTGGAAATCACGGGAAAACAGGCTTCTTACCTAGCACAGGTGAAAAAGAGTCTTCAGCCGTGACAACAAGTTTGTTTGGCGCCTTTGTCGCACTCCTTGCGAGCATGGGAATCATCAAACGCAAACGTAAAAACTAGCTCTCTCCTTTAATTCCTATAGATGAGAAAACGTATTGTTGAGAATTCCCCACTCAATGATACGTTTTCTCGTTCCATTTAATGAAGAAAAATTGCCAAATAGAATAAAATGTGCTATTCTATTTTCAGAAAATCGAAGGAACAAGCAGTGAAAGTGCTAAATCCAACCTGAATTTTTTAATGCAGGAGGAGTGGGCGCTTTTTTTGTTGTTATGAAGAAAGGAAGCTAATTATGCAATCAGCTACAATGGAATTTGATACAATTGCGGCGATTTCTACGCCGCCAGGTGAAGGTGCGATTAGTATTGTTCGTTTAAGTGGCGAGCAAGCAGTTGCTATTGCAAACAAAGTTTATCGGTCAGGCACTAAAGATTTAGCTAAAGTCCCCACACACACGATTCATTATGGTCATATTGTTGATCCGCAAAACGATCAATTGATTGATGAAGTCATGCTTTCTGTGATGCGGGCACCGAAAACATTTACACGAGAAGACGTGGTAGAAATTAACTGTCATGGCGGCATTGTCGTGGTGAACCAACTACTGCAATTACTGTTACGTGAAGGCGCACGAATGGCCGAACCTGGGGAATTTACAAAACGTGCTTTTCTAAATGGCCGAATGGATCTTTCACAAGCAGAAGCAGTGATGGACTTAATCCGTGCTAAAACGGATAAAGCGATGAATGTTGCATTGAACCAATTGGATGGTAACTTGTCGGCGTTAATTCGTTCATTAAGACAAGAAATTTTAAATACTTTAGCACAAGTAGAAGTTAATATCGATTATCCAGAGTATGATGATGTCGAAGAATTAACCACGAAATTACTTTTAGAAAAAGCCGAATTTGTGAAAGCGCAGATTCAACAATTATTAACGACCGCTAAACAAGGAAAAATTTTGCGAGAAGGTCTAAGTACAGCAATTATTGGCCGACCAAATGTCGGGAAATCCAGTTTGTTAAACCATCTGTTACGAGAAGAAAAAGCTATCGTTACAGATATTGCTGGAACGACACGTGATGTCATTGAAGAATACGTTAACGTTCGCGGCGTTCCTTTAAAATTAATTGATACAGCGGGGATTCGCGAAACAGAAGACATTGTGGAACGAATTGGTGTTGAACGTAGCCGCAAAGCGTTAGCAGATTCGGATTTAATTTTGTTAGTCTTAAATCAAAGCGAAGAATTGACAGAGGAAGATCGTCAACTGTTGGAAGCAACGAAAGGCTTAAAACGCGTTATTCTTTTAAATAAAATGGACTTACCGACAAAACTAGATCCTAACGAATTACAAGAATTAGTCCCTGCAGAAGAAATTTTATCCGTTTCGGTGTTGTCAAACACAGGCTTAGACCAGTTAGAAGCGAAAATTGCTGATCTTTTCTTTGGCGGCCAAACAGGCGAAAAAGATGCTACCTATATTTCTAATACACGTCATATTGCTTTGCTAGATCAAGCAGCGCTTTCGTTACAAGAAGTGATTAACGGCATCGAAGCAGGTATGCCAGTCGATTTAGTTCAAATTGATATGACCCGTTGTTGGGATTATTTAGGGGAAATCGTCGGCGATAGTGTCCAAGATGAATTAATTACACAGTTATTTAGTCAATTTTGTTTAGGAAAATAAGACAAGAGAGGAATTTTTTATGAATCAATATCAAGCAGAATCATATGATGTTATTGTCGTCGGTGCTGGACATGCTGGCTCTGAAGCAGCCTTAGCAGCCGCACGAATGGGCGTTAAAACGTTACTTTTAACAATTAATTTAGATATGGTTGCTTTTATGCCATGTAACCCTTCTGTTGGTGGACCTGCCAAAGGAGTCGTTGTCCGAGAAATCGATGCATTAGGCGGCGAAATGGGTAAAAACATTGATAAAACCTACATCCAAATGCGGATGCTAAATACTGGTAAAGGTCCAGCAGTGCGTGCGTTGCGCGCGCAAGCTGACAAACATGCCTATGCGACAGAAATGAAACATACCATTGAAAAAGAAGAAAATTTAACCCTTCGTCAAGGGATTGTTGAAGAATTAATCGTGGAAGATGGCGTTTGTTGTGGTGTTGTAACTTCAACAGGTGCCGCATACCGTAGTCAAGCAGTGGTGATTACTGCCGGTACTGCCTTGCGTGGCGAAATTATTATTGGTGAATTAAAATATTCATCAGGACCAAACAATTCGCAACCTTCCGTTGGTTTAGCCAATCATTTAAAAGAATTAGGTTTAGAAATCGATCGCTTTAAAACAGGAACGCCGCCACGAGTAAAATCAAGTACGATTGATTATTCTGTGACAGAGGAACAACCAGGCGATAAAGAACCCAACCATTTTAGTTACAGCACGCCAGATAGTGCCTACAATCAAAACCAAGAACCTTGTTGGTTAACTTATACGAATGAAACAACGCATGAAATTATTCAAAAAAATCTACACCGCGCCCCAATGTTTACTGGGATTGTTGAAGGTGTGGGCGCTCGGTATTGCCCATCCATCGAGGACAAAATTGTTCGTTTTGCAGACAAACCAAGACACCAATTGTTCTTGGAACCAGAAGGGTTGAATACCGAAGAAGTTTACGTCCAAGGCTTATCTACTTCTTTACCAGAAGATGTCCAAACAGAAATGCTTCATTCTATTGAAGGATTAGAAAAAGTAGAAATGATGCGTACAGGTTACGCCATTGAATACGATGTGGTAGTCCCGCACCAATTACGCCCAACATTAGAAACAAAGGTCATTGAGAATCTTTATACAGCAGGTCAAACGAACGGAACTAGTGGCTACGAAGAAGCTGCTGGTCAAGGCTTGATGGCAGGAATTAATGCTGCATTGAAAATTCAAGGCAAAGAGCCTCTTGTTTTAAAACGTAGTGATGGCTATATTGGCGTCATGATTGACGATTTAGTTACAAAAGGCACTAACGAACCTTATCGCTTATTAACGTCACGTGCGGAGTATCGTTTGATTTTACGACATGACAATGCGGACTTACGTTTAACAGAAATGGGTCATGAAATTGGCTTAGTCAAAGAAGAACAATATGCCGCCTATCTAGTCAAAAAAGCGGCTGTTGAAGCGGAAATTGCCCGCTTAGGCAAACATCGGATTAAACCAACCAAAGAAGTGCAAGCATTTTTGGAAACCAAAGGCGCTGCTGGCTTAAAAGATGGTATTTTAGCTAGAGATTTTCTGAAACGCCCAGAAATCAGTTATCAAGAAGTCGCTCAATTTATTCCCGCACCTGAAGAGGCGCTCGATCCAAAAGTGATTGAACAAGTAGAAATTCAAATCAAGTACGAAGGCTACATTAAAAAAGCCATGGAAAAAGTTGAGAAACTAAAACGCATGGAAGCAAAACGCATTCCAGAAAACATCGATTACCAAGCGATTAACGGCTTGGCTACAGAAGCAAAACAAAAACTACAAAAAATCCAACCAGAAACGATTGCCCAAGCAAGCCGTATCAGCGGTGTGAATCCCGCTGACATTAGCATTTTGATGGTCTACATCGAACAAGGAAAAATCGCGAAAGTGCAAGGATAATAAAAATTTGAAGCAGTTGCTTCTTCACGGATGATTGATTGTGAAGAAGCAACTGCTTTTTTGTTTTGAATTAGTCTACTTTTTTTTCTAAACTGCAAAAAAAGACTGTCTTAAATAATTTCACAAACTGACCTATACTGAAAGCGCAAACAAATGATAGGAGTGGAACAAATGACAGATTGGTTAGGAATTAAAGGAAAAGTAGTGATTGTTACAGGAGGCTCATCTGGTATTGGTCGTAGCATTGTTGAAAGCTTGTTAGCACAAGAGGTCTATGTCGCTAATTTTGATATTTCAGCATCAGAAACGCAACATGAGCATTTACTCTTTGTGAAAGTCGATGTAACTTCTCGAGCAGAAGTAGAAGCAGGTGTCGCTCAAGTGGTGGAAAAATTTGGAACCGTAGATGGCCTAGTAAATAATGCCGGAATCAATATTCCTCGTCTATTGGTGGATAAAAATCATCCTCATGGGCCTTATGAATTATCGGATGAGGTATTCGACAAAATTGTAGCCATCAATCAAAAAGGGCTCTACCTAATGAGCCAAGCAGTGGGCCGGATTCTTGTACAAAAACAAGCAGGTGTCATTATTAATATGTCTTCAGAAGCTGGATTAGAAGGCTCCGAAGGGCAAAGCGCCTACGCTGCAACGAAAGCAGCGGTCAGCAGTTATACACGTTCATGGGCTAAAGAGTTAGGAAAATCAAACGTCCGTGTCGTGGGGATTGCGCCAGGCATTATGGAAGAAACGGGCTTGCGCACTTTAGCATACGAAGAAGCATTGGCTTATACACGAAACATTTCTGTGGAGCAATTGCGAGCAGGTTATTCAAAAACAAGTACGATTCCATTAGGTCGTAGCGGAAAACTCCATGAAGTCGCTGACTTAGTATGCTATTATTTATCAGACCGTTCAAGCTATATTACAGGCATCACCACAAACGTAGCTGGAGGTAAAACAAGAGGATAGAGGTGGGAAAACTAAATGACGCTAGTAAATAGATGGTACCAAGTAATAAAATTACTAGTTGATCACAAAGGAATGAGCTTACAGGAATTGCAAGAGAAATTAGCCGCAAGTCCTCAAACAGTTCGTAAAAACATTGATACATTGAATGATGAATTAATCGGTATTGCCCAAATTATTCAGAAGGAAAATCTCTTTCAGTTAGAAATCAATAACTTTGAAGGTTTTGAAGAGGTTTTGTCTGGACGGCTAAAAAGGGAATCTGATTTTAATTCTTCAAGCAAGCGTGTTTCCTACATTATCAAACGATTAATAGAAGAAGATCAATTTATTTCAACTTATGATTTATCCGAAGAACTCGCCGTTAGTCGCGGCACAGTTAATAAAGACATTAAGCGCATGAAAGAGCTGATTGCTCCTTGGCAGGTTGCGGTTGTAGGCACGCCAAACCGTGGCATTCATTTAGAAGGAAAAGAGTTTGATTTACGCTTACTTCATGTGAATTACGTCCAAGAATATTTTGAAGAACAGTTTCTTCATGAAACTACCAAACAAATGATACAAAAAATAATCAAAGAAACAAGACTAGCGAAACAAGATAGTTTTCTTTTACGAAGAGTGGTTTCAATTGTTTTGCAGCGTGTTTTAGCTGGAAAACTCATTACGGAACTACCACCAGAATATGTTGATTATGTTCGTCATAACGAGCAGATTGAAGAACTGATGTATCACTTGGAAATAACCTATAATGTAACGTTAAGCCAATGGGAACGTTCCTTTATCAGCTTTCCTTTTAACATCAACACAAACCATATTCGTAATTCTTTATTGGCTGATGAAGGACTCTTAGCTGACTATTTTCAAAAAATGATGAAAAAAATTCATCATTCAGTTGTTGTTGAATTTGATGAGGACTTCTTGTTTTCAGAAATGAAAGATCATTTAAGAAACGTGATGAATCGACTCGTTTTTCATGTGGAGTGTCACGATTTATTTTACGGAGAAATTGAACGACAATATCCTTTGGCCTATGAATTAGCCAAGATTGGCTTGCAAGAATTGGGCCGTTTGTTAAATCGTTGTGTGCCGACGGTTGAATTTGGGTATCTCGCTTTGTATTTTGAACTAGCATTGAGAGGGAACTATGAAGCGGGAGCCAAAAAAGAAATCGCTGTAATCTGCAGTACAGGTCATGGAACGGCCTTGATCATTCAGCGGCAATTGGAAAAAGTTTTGGGTCCAGACGTCCAGATTGCCCATTTTTCTGAAGAAGAGGCAGAGAGAAGAGAATTGAATCAATATTTTGCTATTTTTACAACCATTCCCTTAAAAAATATTCGACCACAAACACCGATGATCCATTTAACTAATTTATTTAACGATACTTGGCTCAGAAATGAGTGGCAGAGAGCAAAAGAAATTCGTTCCGTGGAATCTCAAAATATTCATATGACCTATAAATTATTAGAGAATACTCAAGGTTACCGAGCGAATATCCAGAAAATGATTGCTGATTTAGAAGCAGAAAAATTAGTAGATCCCCAATTTATCGAACGAATTTTTACTAGAGAAGATCAACAAACAACTATTTTTGAATCGGGGATTGCCTTTCCCCATACAATTAATCAAGCCTTACCAACGATTATTTTATCGATTGGGGTTTTTGAAGAATCACTGGTTACACCAGAAGGTAAAGTTGATGTTATTTTGCTGTTGGGTATTCCAGAAGAGCTGACGGCCACTGTTGAAGCAGAGTTACTACAACTATATGACCGCTTGTTTACAATCGCAGGAGACGAACGTTTACGTAATGAGTTACGGAAGCAACGAGATGTTTTAGCAGTTAAAGAGTGGATGCAAAGGAAGGGGATTATCATATGAGTTTTATCTACGTATTCGGGGCGCTTTTTTTAACAGCTTACTTCGTTCAGATAGCTATGGGAATGAAACAGATTAAACACTTTAATCAAAACTACCAAGAATTGCGACAATTAGGAAAAGTCGCGATTGGTCGACGTGCAGGGAAGTTAAAAGCAGGCACGATTATCTTGTTTGCTGTGGATTCGCAAGGGAAAATCTTAGCCGCTAGAAAGATGCAAGGTGTCACCGTTCTAGCTAAATTTCATCCCTTACCTCAGTACGTGAACGAGGATATTCATTATATGGATCATTACCATCCACTCGTACAAAAGGAAAATAAATTAACCCAACAAGCGATGGAAAATGCACGAGAAATTTACTTACGTGTTGAGCTTGGCAATTATCAAGAAACACAACCATTAACGCCGCTTAATGGAGCCAAAATTCAATGGCAATTATGGAAAAATAAAGTACAAACAAAATTGAAAGGAAGTGTCGAGTAATGTCTTATATTACAAAATTTGCGGAAGGATTTATGCACCTTTTCCAAACAGGAGCAGAAACATTTATTTCTTGGATGACAGGCATCGTACCTGTTGTTTTGATGTTAATGGTAGCTATGAATACTTTAATTGCTTTTCTAGGAGAAGAAAGAGTAACCAAGGTAGCCAAACTTTCTGCCAAAAATCCTGTTACGCGGTATTTAGTGCTGCCTTTTTTATCCGCGTTTATGTTAGGCAATCCAATGTCCTTTACGATGGCACGATTTTTACCAGAATACTATAAACCTAGCTATTATGCTGCACAAGC
>OIFD01000180.1_pt1 | contig 17805 bp, 9 predicted proteins | sample 1582021 | NCBI WGS metagenome assembly OIFD01 (sample SAMN07501059, study PRJEB24779) | human gut metagenome | isolation source: stool | host: human infant | place: USA: Pittsburgh, PA | reverse complement strand
TTAGTTGACGTCAGCACCTTCTTCTTTATCGTCTATGCGGTCGTGATTACCTTAACACGTCCATCGACAGGTCGGATTTTCGATGTCAAAGGGGAACGCTACGTCATGTATCCGAGCTACATTTTCTTAACACTAGGCTTATTCTTTTTAAGTATGACTACGTCTGGTTGGATGTGATTAGTTTCAGGTGGATTAATTGGCTTAGGTTATGGTACTTTCATGTCAAATGGCCAAGCGGTTTGTCTTCAAGAAAGCCCAAGTCCTCACCGTATCGGGATTGCTTTATCGACTTATTTCATCGGTTTAGACCTTGGATTAGGGGTTGGTCCGTACGTTTTAGGTGAATTACGTAACTTTATGTCATTCCAACAAATGTACTTCTTAGCAGGCTGTATCCCAATCGTTTGTACCATTTTATATATGGTCTTCCACAAAGCTAAAAATGATGCCAAAGATTTGTCTCTTGAAACGATTGAAGAGATTGAACACGGCTCAGAACTATAAATGGACAAGGAGTGATTTCAATGCCTAACGATGAACGGATTTTAAACGTTTTACAACAAACACTAACGGAAATTCAACGCATGAACACGCGTTTAGCTAAAATTGAAACAGAGTTAGCCGATGTCGATCAACATCACGCGACTTTGGATCATTACTTGCAAGAGCTAGAATTGGTGACAGAAAATAACAACGTCATGTAAAATGAGTAGTTAGTAAATGAATGTTCTACGTTTCGGTATCACTAGAGTGGAACATTGAAAATTTTCGTAAAAAACGTCAAAAGGTAGCAGTTTTTCTGCTACCTTTTGGCGTTTTTTGTAATTTTTATCACTTAAAATGTTTCACGTGAAAACTTTTAAAAGTGGCGTGGACTTTGTTTGGTGACAATTTGTGTATTTAAATTTTCTAAGCTTTGCGCTAGTTCACCAATGCTAGCGGAAAAATCAACATAATAAGTGGGAACCGTTGATTTGACACTAACTTCTGAAAAGATATCTGTAATAATTACATCGAAAGGCTTTTCTGGTGAAGCGACAAAAATTAATTTTTTATCCACGGCTTTACTTAGCTTTTCATAAAGGGTATCTAAAATTAAGTTACTTTGATTGGTCCTTACTAAGACACGAATCGGTGGTAAAGATTTCGTTTTCAGTGTACAAAAAAGAATAAACAAGCAGTCAACTAACAATTTTTCATTGCCAATCAATGTCGGAAGCATTTCAATTGTAAGGCGCTTCACATCTTTGTAGAGACTTGGATTTTTTTGAAGTGCTTCTTTTAAAAAGCTTTCTTGCACAAATGGATTGGCAATCGTGACAAAGGTCTTAAAAAAGACACTTAAATTTTGGATAGAAGTATATAGATAAAGATACTCGTGAAATGTCAATTTAATTTGATAAAAAGACGTTAGTTGATAAATGATCTCTTTAATGGGTGAGCCTAATAGCTGGACCATATGCATCCGTGCTGCTGGAATTTCCAAGACATCTTGTGTGGCGTAGCTGACACTAATCGTCAATAAGAAAAAGGCAAAAAGGCCTTCTTTTTGTATAAATTTTGTTGGAACTTGGTGTAAGGCTTCTTCTTTAAAAAACAATTCAAATTCACTCAGATTAACAAAGGGATTAACAATCGCTTCTTCCTCCACGAAAGTTTCTTTGATAAAAAAGCCCTCTTTCCAACGCGCTAAAATCACCGCAGAAAAAATTAAGTCTTTTGTAAAATCTTGTGTTGTATTGAAAGAAACAGAGTGTTTTAAACGTCGAAAGAGACTATGGACTTCTTTTTTAGTAATCGTGTGCAACGGCCAATCCCCTTCAGAGTAATTGTTCCAAAAAAGCATCATAAAGAAAATCCGGATATCTTTTTCTTTGCCCACCAACACATTGGTACGTTTTAAATTGATTTCAATCTGATATTTTTGGAGCCATTGGTTTAATTGTCCAATTTTTCGCGTAAAGGTTGATGAAGAAATTTCTAGGACTTTTTCAAAATGTTTGCTATCAATTGCATTATGGTTAAAGGCATAGGTCAGTACTTGATACGCGAAACTTTTTTTGACAAAGTAGGGCATCAAGAACGATAGTTGGAAATAGGGTGCAAACCAAAATGTGATTTCTTTGGCGTTTGCCGACAAAGAAAATAAGTTCTCCCAGCCGTTCTTTTCAATTTCTGTTTGGAGCAAAGCCACGGATTGTAGAATGGTATTTTGTTGCATTTTTAATTGAGTGGCTAAAGTAGAAATCGCCAATGTTTGCTCTTCTGCTTCACGACGTTCGAGTAATTCTTCTAAAAGAGCAAAACTTTTACGATAAGGTACATCAAGTAACCCTGTTAACATCCGATTCCCTCCAAACTGTTTTCCCCACGCAATTTGGCAAAATAAATTTTGCGAACTACTTGTTTTAGGTTATAGTATTCATCTAAATAAGGAACGGGATGCCAATAAAAAGTTTTACTGGCGTGAAAAAGCGGATTATTTTTGTCAGTAATGACTAAGTCAGGCACTTCTTGAATATGATTAACAAATTTCAAAGGAACATCGCAATAATTATTGATTTCCTTCGCTAACCAATTTTCTTGTATCTGATTAATAGATGAATGAAGTAAAATTTTAACAGGAATTTGTTTATTTAATAAAACACTCCGAATAATTAAAAAAATGGTTTCTTTAAATAACGCATCTAGTGGATGTTGTTTGTCAAAAGGCAAACGCTTTAAGAAATAGTTGGTTGTTCGTGAAACATTTGGGTATTGTTTTTCATACAAAGAGACATTAGCAACCTCATAGCTCAATTCCTCTTCCACAGGGAAATGAATCAGTCGTTCACTGGCATTGGATAAATTAACCAACAAAAAGACCACTTCTATTGCGCTTAAATCCAACTGTAATTGCGTACATTTTTCAAAAATCCAAGTAGCGTGTGGACTGTTATCCATTCCCATGATCGCTAAGTTGGCAAAGTTGATGGTTTCCATTTGGACCAGAGAGTACATCGTTAATGTGCTGAAGAAATCATAATAAAAATGAATCTCAGCTTGCCAAGTGTCAGGCTCTTTTTGTTCATCAATAAAACAATCATTCACTAATAGTTGGAATTCTGAATAAGGAAAGGCCAAATTAATAGCAGCAACTTCTGGATAATTGGTGATTGTAAAACCGGATTGATAACGGAGTAAACCTATGGACATAATTAATTTTAATTTGCGTAAATCAGTATATGTAAAGTAAGGGTAACGGTTTTTGATGATTTCAATGAAGTTCTGCAATTGTGCTTGATTAGTCTTAGATAGAAATGGTACTAGAGAAGTTCCTGAAATGAAGAATAAGGAATAAAAGAAACTGCGAAAATCTTTCTCGTTACCACAAATTTTTTCTCGTCTTTTTAAGTTTAAATAACAATTAAATCTAGCTAGATGATTATTTAAACGGTCACTGACTTGTTTAAAAATAGAAAAGTTAATAAAGTGCTCTTCACAAAAATCTTTGGCTGAAGTGTAGCGTTTTAAAAGTAAATCCAGGGCTAACATATAGGTTAGTGACCCGCGGACAACAGCTTCTTTCATTAACTCAATCGGGATATTTTCATCGGCAACTAATTCTATGGACTGTTGATTATTAATGATGCGAATATGTACATTTTCATGTGTATTGACTCGAGAAATTAACAAAGTTAATTGATTCAATAAATTGTTGATATTGTAATGGGAAAATTCATATTTTCGTCGGAGTACTTGCATGGGGACTTTTTCTTTACTGTCATACAAGTATTCAATTAGGGAAAGTAACTGAATTTCCTGTTTGGTTAATAAGTTATACATAATAACCACCTTTCTAATTGGTTATGATTGTTTGATTTTTCAGATAATACAGATAGGGCATTCTTTTCTAAATGACATTTGACAATTGCCAGTGAAAGAACTAGTTGTTCTTATGCTACTGTATCTATTCTTAAAAATCAAGAAGAACTGAATGTGTCAAATGGAAGAAAACATGGACAAAAAATGATAGAGCAAAAAATTATTAAGAAAAACAACCAGTTTATATAAAACATTTAAATAACAAAAATGATAATTTGAGTCTATTGATTTTTTAGCTTAAATAGCTTATACAAATAGGCTTTTTTGTCTGGTTAGTTCTTATGAAAAAAATTAAAAAAAACGGTATAGTGGAAGAAGGAATAGTAAAAATAAGAAAGGATAAGGACGTGTTTTCATAAAGATGAAAAGGGTTTCTGGGATTTCATCAACTTTTTCTATTTGGAGGAGAAGTTGTTGATAATTTTCGCTGAAAAATCTCGTTATACTCTTCTTATTCTTATAGAAGAGTCTATAGGAAAAAGCAGAAAATGAATCCGCATTCGAAGTAAGAGTGCGTTTTGAGGAGATAAAAAGAAAAGGTGTGTTGGCTGTCTGTTTTAGCAAGGAAGAAAGACAACAGAAGAGCACTCACTTATTTGGTTTAAAATAAAAAATTGGTACGAATTGAACGTTCTCTTCTATGTGTCGTTAGTAGAGGAAGGATGAAAGAAATGAGAAAGAATGGACCAATGGTAAACCGTTGGCTCTACGGGTTGATGTGTTTGTTACTTGTTCTAAATTATGGCACACCACTCATGGCTTTGGCGGAAGATGTTAACAGCGATGGCCAGTTAACGTTAGGAGAAGTGAAGCAAACCAGCCAACAAGAAATGACCTTAGCGCTTCAAGGAAAAGCACAACCAGTAACACAAGAGGTTGTAGTGCATTATAGTGCCAATGTGTCAATCAAAGCTGCACATTGGGCAGCGCCCAATAATACGCGCAAGATTCAAGTGGATGACCAGAAGAAACAGATTCAAATTGAATTGAATCAGCAAGCGTTAGCAGATACGTTAGTCTTAACGTTGAACCCTACAGTTACAGAAGATGTGACGTTTTCTTATGGACAACAGCAACGAGCGTTGACGTTAAATACTGGTACTGATCCGACAGAATCAACGGCAATCACGAGTTCGCCAGCCGCATCAGCGAATGAAGGTCCAACAGAAGAAGCATCTACAAACTCCTCTGTTCCTCGTTCGTCCGAAGAAACTGTCGCCAGCACGACAAAAGCGATAGAAAGTAAAACAACCGAGTCTACGACTGTCAAACCGCGCGTAGCAGGACCAACAGATATCAGTGACTATTTTACAGGTGATGAAACAACGATTATCGATAATTTTGAAGATCCGATTTATTTAAATCCTGATGGCACACCAGCAACACCGCCGTATAAAGAAGATGTGACCATTCATTGGAACTTTAACTGGTCGATTCCAGAAGATGTGCGGGAACAAATGAAAGCAGGCGATTACTTCGAGTTTCAATTACCTGGCAATTTGAAACCTAATAAACCAGGTTCAGGTGATTTAGTTGATGCAGAAGGAAATGTCTATGGAACCTACACAATTAGTGAAGATGGTACGGTTCGTTTTACCTTTAATGAGCGAATCACGTCTGAAAGTGACATTCACGGGGACTTTTCTTTAGATACTCATTTGAATGATTCAGATGGGCGGGGCCCAGGAGATTGGGTGATTGATATTCCTACACAAGAAGATTTGCCGCCTGTAGTGATTCCGATTGTCCCAGATACCGAACAACAAATTGATAAACAAGGCCATTTTGATCGAACGCCCAATCCTAGTGCGATTACTTGGACGGTAGATATCAATCAAGCGATGAAAGATCAAACAAACCCAACTGTGACGGAAACATGGCCAACAGGGAATACCTTTAAGTCAGTGAAAGTCTATGAATTAGTGATGAATCTTGATGGAACAATTAAAGAAGTGGGTCGCGAACTTAGTCCAGATGAATATATCGTTGATAAAAATGGCAATGTGACGATTAAAGGTGACACCAATAAAGCGTATCGTCTTGAGTACCAAACGACGATTGACGAGGCGGTTATTCCAGATGGCGGCGGCGATGTGCCTTTTAAAAATCACGCGACGTTAACAAGTGATAATAATCCAAATGGGTTAGATGCTGAAGCAACTGTGACGGCAACCTATGGCAAAATGTTAGATAAGCGCAATATAGATTACGACGAAGCCAATCAAGAATTCACTTGGGAAATTAACTACAACTATGGTGAACAAACCATTCCAAAAGACCAAGCAGTCATTACAGACACAATGGGCGATAATTTAACGTTTGAACCAGATTCTTTACATTTATATTCAGTGACATTTGATGACAAAGGAAATGAAGTCGTTGGAGCAGAACTTGTGGAAGGAAAAGATTACAAAGTGGTAATCAACGGAGACGGTTCCTTTGCAATTGACTTTTTACATGATGTGACTGGCGCAGTCAAGATTGATTATAAAACCAAAGTTGATGGAATTGTCGAAGGCGATGTTGCCGTGAATAATCGTGTGGATGTCGGCACTGGTCAGCATTCAGAAGGTGATGGCACAGCCAGTCAACAAAATATTATTAAAAACACTGGCGCAGTTGATTATCAAAATTCAACGATTGGTTGGACGTTAGCTGTGAATCAAAATAATTATTTGATGGAAAATGCCGTGATTACGGATACGTACGAACCAGTTCCTGGCTTAACTATGGTACCCAATTCGTTGGTTGTCAAAGATACAACCACTGGTGCTCAGTTGACGTTAGGCAAGGATTTCATGGTAGAAATAACTCGTAATGCAGATGGTGAAACAGGCTTTAAGGTAAGTTTTATAGGGGCGTATGCCAAAACAAGTGATGCCTTCCACATAACTTATACTACCTTTTTCGATGTTACCGAGTTAGACGCTAACAATCCTGCGTTGGACCATTATCGAAATACCGCTGCCATTGATTGGACGGATGAAGCAGGAAACAATCATCATTCAGAAGATAGTAAACCGTTTAAACCTTTACCTGCTTTTGATTTAAATGCGCAAAAAAGCGGTGTTTACAATGCCGTCACCAAAGAAATCACTTGGACGATTGCGGTTAATTTAAGTAATAATCGTTTAGTCGACGCCTTTTTGACGGATCCAATTTTAGCCAATCAAACCTATTTGGCTGGGAGCTTGAAAGTCTATGAAGGCAATACAAAACCAGATGGTTCGGTTGAAAAAGTGAAGCCAACGCAACCGTTGACGGATATCACAATGGAAGAACCAAGCGAGAAAAACCAAAATACTTGGCGTGTTGATTTTCCTAATGATAGTCGTACGTATGTGATTGAATTTAAGACGTCTGTTGATGAAAAAGTTATCGAAGGTTCGGCTAGTTATGACAATACCGCATCTTATACAAACCAAGGTTCTTCACGTGATGTGACAGGAAAAGTTTCTATTCAACATGGTGGCGAATCAGTGAAAAAAGGTGGCGAATACCACAAAGATGATCCAGATCATGTGTACTGGCATGTAATGATCAATGGCGCCCAATCGGTTTTAGACGATGTGGTTATTACTGATACACCCTCACCAAATCAAGTGTTAGATCCCGAGTCATTGGTGATTTACGGTACCAACGTAACAGAAGACGGAACGATTACGCCAGATAAATCTGTTATTTTAGAAGAAGGAAAAGATTACACACTGGAAGTTACCACCGATAATGAAACAGGACAACAAAAAATTGTCGTTAAAATGGCCCATATTGAAGCACCTTATTATATGGAATATCGTAGTTTAGTGACTTCTTCAGCGGCGGGGAGTACAGACACGGTATCCAACCAAGTGTCAATTACTGGAAATGGTTCAGAAGTCGTTCATGGGGATGACAATGGCGATGTGGTCGTTGACATTGATCACAGTGGCGGTCATGCCACAGGGACTAAAGGCAAAATTCAGCTGAAGAAAACAGCCATGGATGGGACGACTATTTTAGCAGGCGCCCATTTCCAAATTTGGGACCAAGCCAAAACACAAGTCCTACGTGAAGGTACAGTAGACGCCACTGGGGTTATCACATTTGGTGGGTTGCCGCAAGGGCAATACATTTTGGTGGAGACAAAAGCACCAGAAGGTTATACAGTTTCGGACGAATTAGCTAAAGGCCGAGTCATTACTATTGATGAAGAAACTTCAGCCGAAGGAGCACAACCAACCATTATTAAAAACGATGTCAATAAAGTATTTTTAGAAAAAATGGATGAGAAGGGTAAAAAGTTAGTCAATGCTCGCTTTAAATTAGAGCATGCCGTAACCACGCCGTTTACTCATTGGGAAGAAGTTCCCCTTGCGCCGGATCGAACCAACGCGAATGGCCAGTTAGAGGTGGATAGTTTAAAACCGGGGCTTTATCAGTTCACAGAAATCGAAGCACCGACAGGCTATCTTTTAGACACGACACCCAAACGGTTCATTGTGACACAAAACACGAGCGGACAAATTCATGATGTTCATGTTAAAATGCTTAATTACCAAGGTTCTGCTGAACTAATTAAAAAAGACCAAGCAGGCAATCCATTAGCAGGTGCTGAATTTTCAGTCCTTGATACCACAGGACAAGCGGTTCGAGAACACGTAGTTTCGGATGCAAACGGAAAAGTCACAGTGACGGATTTAGCCCCAGGCAAATATCAATTTGTGGAAACCAAAGCGCCAGCAGGGTACCTTTTAAACACTGAACCAAGTGCTTTCACGATTGCAGCAAGCGATCGGGGCAAACCAGCAACAGTTATAGCAACGGCTAACTTTGTTAACTATCAAGGCGCAGCTAAATTAATCAAAAAAGATGTGAATGGACACTTATTAAGTGGTGCGACATTTAAAGTGCTTGACGCGAAGGGACAAACGATTCAAACAGGCTTGACGACAAATAATCAAGGGGAAATTGTTGCAGAGCACTTAGCCCCAGGTAAATATCGCTTTGTAGAAACCAAAGCGCCAACAGGCTATTTATTAAATACCACGCCAGTCCCATTTGAAATTGCTGAGAAAAATGCTGGTAAACCAGCGGTCGTTGTTGCTAGTGACAACTTTGTGAATTACAAAGGGGCTTTCCAAATCGTGAAAACGAATAGCGCAGACCAACCATTAGCAGGTGCTGTTTTTGAACTATATGATCACAATAAACAATCATTAGGGATTACAGCAACGAGTGGCAAAGATGGCAAAATTATCTTTAGAGACTTGGCGCCAGGTACCTATTATTACAAAGAAATCAAAGCACCAAAATTACCAGATGGCGCAGATTATATTATTTATCCTGAATTAGTAAAAGTAGAAATTCGTGGTGATTTCAAAGGCGATCCGGAGATCTTCCAATTAGGGGCCTTCGCCAATTTCAAAGGACGTGCCGTCTTTAAGAAAATTGATGCCAATGCGAACCCACTTCCAGGAACAATTTTTAAATTGTATCGAATCGAAAACGGGGAAAAAATCTTTGAAAGAGAAGTAACTGCTGAAAAAGATGGTTCATTGGCTATGGAGGATTTAGGCGCTGGTAGCTATGAATTAGATGAACTGGATGCAACGGATGGCTATATCGTCAATAAACAACCCATTTATTTTGTAGTGAAGAAGAATTCAAATGATAAACAACCACTAGATGAGTTAGAGTTTGTAAATTATCAAGCGGAAGTAACGGGACGTAAAGTCAACGAGCAAGGTCAAACCTTAGCGGGTGCAGTTTTTGCAATTTACAACGCCGATAATCAGAATCAGCCACAAGGTTCACCAATAACATTCTTGAATCGTGCAGGAGAGAAAGTTTCTGAAATAACAACGGATAAGACTGGCGAAATTTACGCTAAAGGTCTGAATGAAGGGCATTACGTTTTAGTGGAAACGAAAGCACCAACAGGCTATCTGTTAGACACAACGCCACATCCATTTGATGTAACCGCCCAATTAGGAAAAGAGCAGCCAATTGCTTTAGGCGATCTTATCAATTATCAAGGAACTGCTCAATTAACCAAAGAAAACGAAACAGGTGAAGCATTGGCAGGTGCGGTGTTTAAGGTCATTGATGAAACAGGGCAAACCGTAGCTGGACAAGCCAATCTGATGTCTGACAAGCAAGGCAAAGTCATTGCGAAAAACTTAGCACCGGGAACGTATCGTTTTGTGGAGACACAAGCGCCAACTGGCTATCTTCTTAATGAAACGCCAAGCGCAAGCTTTACGATTGCCAAAGACAACCAAGGCAAACCAGCCACTGTGGTACTTAAAGCACCTTTTATTAATTACCAAGGTGCTGCCAAGCTGGTGAAAATTGACCAGCAAAAGAATGCCTTAGCAGGTGCTGAATTTAAAGTGACAGATGCAGAGACAGGGCAAACTGTCGCTCGTTCATTACGTTCTGACAACCAAGGGTTAGTTCAAGTGAACCACTTACAACCAAGAAAATATACCTTTGTGGAAACAAAAGCACCGGATGGTTACCAACTGTCTAAGCAAGCAGTCGCATTCACTATTGCGGCAACAGCGAAAGACAAACCTGAACTCGTGGATGCGGGCACGTTTGTTAACGAGAAACAACCTGTATCCAAAAAAACAAAACCAAATCAGCCAACAACGAAACAAGCAGCTAGAGAGACAGGTTGGCTTGGTTTACCGAAAACCAACACACAAGTCAATTACTTCTTTGTCTTTATCGGCCTCCTGTTGGTCAGTTTGGCAAGTTGGCTCTTCTATAAAAAGAGCAAGAAATAAGCAAAAGCTATAAAAAAACAGGCCATCCGTTCTTTCGACGGATGGCCTGTTTTTTCATCTTAAGCTAATCAACTGAACAAAAGCAGCTCCTTCTTATTGACATTCTCAGGTAACCCTTCATCGCAGTTTAGCCTTTGAACAGAACTTACTGAGTTCTTGGAGCAAACCGCTTGTGCCTCAGCCTTTGTTTTTCGATGCTATCTTTAGGTATTTTGGCTAAAATATTGTACACTTTACATGTGCAAGAAATTTAGTTAGAGATATGAGGATAGAATGATGGAAAAGATGATGGTTTTATACAACGAAACTTCAGGAAGTAGTGAAAGTAAAGAGATTGCAGAACGCTTTAAAAAAGCTGCAGAAGCGAAAGGGGAAGCGGTTATTTTGCAACCTTCCAATCCAGACATTGATCCTGAAGAAATGCGGAAAAATGCCAAAGAAAATCAAGTGGGTGTCTTGGTCGTCATTGGTGGTGACGGGACCATTCATCATGCCGTTCAAAATTTTAAAGACACCATTCGTGACTATCAAATAGGGATTATTCCAGGTGGAACAGTCAATAATTTTGCGCGTGTGTTAAGTATTCCTTTGAAAGAAGAAGACGCCTTTGAGACCATTTTGGCAGGACAGACCACGCCAGTTGATTTTGGGATGGTAAATCAAGATGTGATGATTTCGACCTTAACGATTGGACTATTGGCGGACACAGCAGCAAATGTGACCCAACAGGAGAAACAAAAATATGGTCCTTTAGCCTTTACAAAGCAATTTTTCCGCTTATTAATGAAAAAGAAAAAATACAAACTAAAAATTGATGGCGATGAAAGACGTTGGCATGGCAAAGCCCAATTATTAACGATGACCATGACGAATTCTGCTGGCGGCTTTACCAATTTCGATGCCAATGCCACGCCAGATGACGGCGAAGTCCACATTATCATTTTACCTAAGTTAGTTTTTTACAAGTTTGTCTATTATTTACCTAAAATTATCAGAGGACAATTAAATGAAATTCCTGGTGTCGTGTATTTCTCTGGGAGCCAATTTAAAATTAGTGGCGAAAAAGACAAGAAAGTCCAAACACGAACAGATGGCGACCCTACCGATGATTTACCGATTAAAGTAACGGTGGAAGCTGGGGGACTCAACGTGTTTGTTCCTGAAACGTCCACATCTACGAAAGAATAAAAGAAACAACTGTTATTTTTTCGTGGAATAGATTTCTCATTTTGTGTACAATAGAACAGAAGAGAGGCAGTTGAGTGAACAGTGAAATGGGATGAATATGTTGATATATTCGATACAGATGTCGTTTCTAAAATTATTATTTTAAGAAACTTGCCAATTAATGAAGGCTGGATTGACATCAATGAGTTAGCAGAAGAATTACAATTAAACAAAAAATCAGTCAAAAAATACGTAGAACTTCTAAAAGATGACATTACGTATTATGCTGTGGATAATGATGCTTCTTTGGCTTTTGAAAAGGGGCATGGCTATCGCTTGAACTTGGCGTCCAGTCAAGCATTCCAGAAACTTTATACAGCAATTTTTCGGGATAGTTTAACTTATCAAGTAATGGAAGATTTATTCTGGGGTCGATTTAATGGAATTGTGCCAGCGACAGCAAAGTATCATACCAGTGATGCCACGATTCGGCGCTTGCTTAAAGGGTTTACAGAAATTTTAGCGCCATTGGGGTTAGTGATTAATAAAAGCACCTGGAAAATTGAAGGCAATGAAGCGTATTTGCGCCATTTTGCTTACACTATTTTTATGGACTTAATCCGTGATACTTGGCCTTTTGACTATATACAAGAAACGGAAGTCGCACAAACTGTCCAAAAAATGATGGCTTTTTTCAACGTAGAAGTTGCGGAAACGGTGATACGCCGAGTTAAATATATGGTCGCTATCTCAAAAGTCCGTAGTGCGCAAGGCGCCGAATATCGACCTTCAGCCGAGCAAGAAACTTATTTAGAAGGTAATAAACATTACCAAGCCTTTATAGAAGAAATGACAGCTACAACCCTTTTCCTTAACAAAAACGATTTAACTTTTGTGTACTTTTTCTTGTTAGCCAATGACCAATTTTATCAAGACGAAGCCACTGCACAAGCAATTTTAGCGCATTTTGATGAGTCTGAAGCGCCTGTTTATATGTTGACTCATTTAGTCCAACATTTCTTATTAGAAGAAATACACATGACGCCGCAATTGGAGAAAATTCGTCCGCAAATTTTTTATTATTTGTTTGCTACACATTTATTTGCCGAACTTTACTATGTCCAAAATGTGAAAATGTACAATGTCTTTTGGAATAAAGTTAAAGAAAAATATCCAGTTCTTTTAGAAGAATTAAGCCAAGGCTTAAATCAACTTTACGAACAAACAGGCAATGAATTATTTACAAATAAAGAATTTTTGGCTTTGCGTTATTCTAGTGTTTTGGCGCTTTCTAATGATTTAATTCATCGTGAACAAAAAATTGTTTTAGGGTTAAAATCAGGCTTGCCAGTACTGGAAGAAGAACGGGTGAAACTTTCGATTGAAAATAATTTTCGTCGGTTTTATGCATTGGAAGTCTTACGATACAGTGAAGCAAGCAAAGAAGAATGGCAAAATATTGATTTACTATTAGTGACTTCTTTGGCAGATGTAGAAACGGGCCATCCAGAGATCTTTTTACTTTCAAGTGAGTTAACGTTTGAGCAATATAATCGTTTGAACCAAAAAATAGTAAAAATTAACGAGAAAAGAACCACGTCACTTTAATAAAAAATCAAAAAAATGGGCTTTTTTGAGGTATATGTCCGATAAATTGTAAAAAAATTTTTCTAAAAAGTAAAAAAAGACAAGAAGAAAACGTCAATAAGTAGGTAATCAACACCTACTTATTGACGTTTTCTCGTTGTTTTTTAATAAATACTGCGTCAATTCTTCTGAAAATTATGTCAAAAAGGTACTTTTTTTGCTTTTTTTATCGTAAATAATAGATGATTAGCTATTGATAGTAAAGGAACTACTACTTTTTTTAACAGGCGGTTAAAAAATATTGAGGGTTCTCACAAGAATTTTTCTATATAATAGAAAGAGCAAGGGAAGGAAGGCGGGATAGAATGAAAAAACGGATGGAACAAATTGAAGAAATCTTAAGTTGTGAAGAAAATAGTGCCGGTGTTCGATTAAAGGAATTGGTTGAGGCCTTAGAATTAGAAGTCACAAATCAAAACTTGTTAAAGGTAACAAGTATCTTACATATGAATCCAAAATTCAAAAAAATTTATGCATACGAAGACAGTCGTGTTATTACGCTGTATCAACTTTTACAAAATAAGCCGTTGGAAGTAACGGAATGAAAAGAGGAAAACACATGAAGAAAACAATACTTATTCTTCTATTTGGTTTATTGACGGTGGTTGGTCTACCAATGGTGACTGAAGCGGCTGAACCAGTTGATGCAACAGATGCAACAATTTTTGGTGCGCAAGCGATGGTACCTAATAGCACAGAGGATCAAACAGATAAGTTACAGACATTACTGAGTCAGACAGCAAAGGAAGGACGGGCATTATTTTTACCACAGGGAAGTTATGCTCTGTCAAAAGATATTACGATTTCTTCAAATTATCAATTAATTGGCGATACAACAGGAGCCACTATTTTACATAATGCTACAGGTGCACCGATTCAGCTAACAGACACAACGTACGGGACGAAAACCAATGTACGACTTCAAAATATTGCTTTTGATGGCATCAATGTGACCTTGAAATTGACGAATCAATTAACGCTAGCAAACAATATCTTCTATAATCCATTAAAAGGATTTGTGGTCAATTTAAATGCAGACATTGGCGTTAAGATTTCAGGCAATATTTTCATGCGAGACACAGCACACATGCAACCCAAGATTGATTTTAACCGAGCGATTTACATTGGTGGTTATTCAACACCAAGTCGCTTCCAGTATATGTCAGATGTAGACATCGTGGACAATCTATTTGGGTTAAAAGTGACAGAATTAGATGCAATTAAAAGTACCAGTCGTTCAGATTTAGCAGCGACTATTACACGTTTGCAAACAGCCATTGAAGCTGGTGCTATTTCAGTACCTAATGAACAAAATTATCTATCCACCGGGGTTAATTCTTTTAATATGCTGAAGGATGTAACTGTTCAACATAATTTTTTCTATTCACCTTATGATAATGAAGACTTGAATGGTCTGGTGGGAGATCATGCAATTTATTTCCGTGGTGCTCAAAACATCACGGTGGTGGGGAATCATTTACGTGGACTACAAAATGGTCCAGCTGGCGGATTTAAATTTAAATCAGGCCGTAATATTACGATTATGAATAATTATTTGCGAAATACAGGCCTCATTATGTATGGAACACCAGAGATTGGTTTGGCAGAAACGCAAGCAGAGGGTGCTATCTCAGAACTCTCTAACTGGTTAGTGGCTAATAACATTTTTGATTGGAAGTATTGGAACAATCAATATGCAATTGGAATGGAATACAATCGACATACAGGAAATAACAATGTGTTCAATGGCGTATTTATCAACAATCAGTTTGTTAACTACCATAATATTCCGCAAAATCGACGTCGGGAATTGTTAATCGCTAGTGGCGGTGGTTTCCGACCAGAAACGAGTTTTGTGAAAGACAATACTCGAGATGATGGCCTTAAAAACGGCCAATTATTGGTAGAAAATTGGACAGAGGCGGACTATCGCTTAATGCCAGCAACATGGGAATCATTAATTTCACCAACGCTTTATGAGCAATATAAAAATACGCCAATTCCGGTTAGAAATACTTTAGCAACCCCTGTGGCTACAACGATTGTGCAAGGACAATCAATCGATCCGCAGCAACTGGTTGCTAATACAAATGACGCGGATGAAGCAGTCCCAACTGCTAAAATCGTCAATCCAGAGGTTTTAAATGAAATCGGCCAACAAAAAGTGACTGTTCAATTAACTTATGAAACAGGGTCATTGGTAACAGTGAACGTACCGGTGACGGTAGAGGCCCCTGCAAAAAAGCTTGATTTGTCCCAGCTACAAACCGTTTATGCTTCGATTGGTGAAGCAAACCAATATACAGTTTACTCTTGGCAGCTATTCACTGCCATTGGGCCTAAAACGATTGTTCCTTCCTATTATCAGCAGGCGACACAATTGTTAGCAGAAGGTCAGGTGAGTGGGGACAAAACTCAAGAACAAGTGGATCAGTTAACAAGTAATTTGCAATCTGCAATGAAAGTATTAGTCAAAAAAGCCGATATCACGCTAGAGCGTACAGAAGCAGAAAATGAACTTGCAAGCGTTCATAAATTAGACGAATCTGTATATACCAAAGACTCTTGGCAAGCCATGCAAGAAGCCTTAATAGATACAACAACTGGCGAAGGAAGCTCTAAGCAGTTACAACAACTGCTTGCTTGGTCAGATGAAGAATTATTAGAGCCAACACTTGGTGGCTTTAAAACGCCTGCAGATGCACAAAAGCGTATTAACCAATTAACACAAACCATAAAAACGGCGTTACTTCTGTTAGTTGAAAAATCAACAGAGACAACTAGTAACACAAGCGAAAGCAGCACCTCAAGCACGACAAGTGAAAGCAGTAGTACAAGCGAAAGCAGCACGCCAAGCACAACCAGTGAAACCAGTAATACCAGCGAAAGCAGCACGCCAAGCACGACAAGTGAGAGCAGTAGTACGAGTGAAAGCAACACGCCAAGCACAACCAGCGAAACCAGTAGTACCAGCGAAAGTAGTACCTCAAGTACGACAAGTGAAACAAGCAATACAAATGAAAGCAACACACCAAGTACAACCAGTAAAACAAGTAGTACCAGCGAAAGTAGTGCTTCAAGTACGACCAGCGCAACCAACAGTACAAGTGAGAGTAGCACCCCAAGCCCTGTAAACGAAAGCAGCCAAAACAAAGGCCAGAATTCTGTCATTTACGCGGTAGAGTCTAATCAAGATCCTAATGACGCTCAAAGTAATTCAAAGCCCTCTGCCAAGGCTAGTCAAACAAAGGAATCAGTAGCAGAAAACCAAGCAACTAAACAGATACAGACAAATCAAGAATCGTCAGGAACAGTCAAAAAAGCGGATAATACGACCAAAATTGCCAAGAAAAAATTCCCCAAAACAGGGGAACAATCTTCAACAGTTGTGAGCTTCCTAGGCCTGAGCTTTTTATCGTTAGCCATAGCAACCTATTGTTTTAAAGTGAAAAGATAACTCTTTAAAAACGGATAAGTAAGCATCCTGAAACAAGAAATAGGACTTGTTTCAGGATGTTTTCATATAAAATTAAAAGAACTACAGTTTTTAGTGAAAAAATACACAAAAGTACTTGAATTTCTGTGATATAAGGGTAAAGTAAAGGAGGACAAAAAACAAAGGAAGTGAAATGTTTGTATACACCAGATGAAATTTTAAGTATCAGTATTGAAAATGGTCAGAAAAAAATTCAAAAGCCTTTGGTAGCAAAACTCATTTTAGGATTTATCGGCGGTGCCATGATTTCCCTCGGCTATTTGGCTTATGTGCGTGTTTCCGCCTCTATTCCAGCAGATTTAGCCAGTGTTCAAGCTTTAGTGGGAGCTGCGGTTTTCCCAATTGGTCTAATTGTTATTTTAATGGCTGGTGGTGAGTTAATCACAGGAAATATGATGGCGGTGAGTACGGCTTGGTTTGCTAAAAAGGTCTCTTTCAGAGAATTGCTCGTGAACTGGGTCACAATTACATTGGCAAATATGGTTGGCGCCCTATTTGTTGCCTATTTTTTTGGTCATTATTTAGGTTTAACCAGTAGCGGTGCCTATTTAAATCAGGTTCTTTCTCTTGCAGAACATAAAGTTGCAGCAACTTGGCTTCAAGCAATTATTTCAGGTATTGGCTGTAACTGGTTTGTAGGTCTGGCCTTATGGCTTTGTTATGGTGCGAAAGATGCAGCGGGGAAACTATTAGGCATCTGGTTTCCAGTAATGATTTTTGTTGCAATTGGCTTTCAGCATAGTGTGGCGAATGCATTCATCATTCCAGCCGCAATTTTTGAAGGCGGCGTTCAGTGGGGAGACTTTTTCTGTAATTTTATTTTTGTTTATTTAGGTAATATCATTGGTGGCGCCATTTTTG
>OIFD01000174.1_pt1 | contig 19566 bp, 18 predicted proteins | sample 1582021 | NCBI WGS metagenome assembly OIFD01 (sample SAMN07501059, study PRJEB24779) | human gut metagenome | isolation source: stool | host: human infant | place: USA: Pittsburgh, PA | reverse complement strand
TAAAAGTATATTTTTTAAAAATCAAAAAAATATCAGCTCATAACCTATCAGGAGGAGCTGATACACAAAACTTTTCATATACCCAAATAAATCAAAAACCAGAGTTATTTTATAAAACGCTGGTTTTAAATTCTACACATCAATGTAGTCGCCATACACAGGATACAAGTTGTACTTCGTCAAATAACGTTCTACTTGGTCGACTATTCGTGTGTCGTTGATTAAGAATTGTTCGTCGACTTTATCTTTTTCATCATTACGTCTTCCAATTCCTGTGTCTACACTTGCAGAGATTTTGGTAGCTCCCATTAAGGTGACAAGTTACGAAATTCGTTGGATTCTCTGGTTGAGATTATGGTTTGCCAACAACATCATTAGATGATAAAAGGAGAAAAGAAAGAACTTATAGGCTAATAACAAGAGACGCAATCTTAGAAGTTGATATAAAAAATCATTTAACAATATTTATGATATAATTATAGCGATTAAGAGGTCAAAGAGGTGCTTCGTATGAATAACGAAAACAACATAGATAGAGTTCATGATGATGTTTTTAATAGCATAAAAATATTGATGGAGAAGGCAAGAAATGAAGTTGCAAGAGAAGTCAATAATATTTTGGTGCAAACTTACTGGGAGATTGGACGTATCATTGTAGAAGATGAGCAAGGACATTCAGAAAGAGCAGAGTATGGGAGAGAATTGCTTAAAGATTTATCTAAGAGATTAACTAAAGAGTTTGGGCGAGGATTTTCAGTATCAAACTTACAATTTATGAGGAGATTTTTTCAAGAATATGAAATTCAACAGACAGTGTCTGTTAAATTGACCTGGTCACATTATTGTGAACTTTTATCCATTAGCGATGAGAAAAAAAGAAGTTTTTATGAAAAAGAAAGTATCAACGCAAATTGGTCGGTAAGAGAACTTAAAAGACAAATTAAAACATCGCTTTTTGAAAGATTGCTCTTATCATCAGGAGAAGAGAACAAAGAAAAAGTCCTAGACCTAGCTTTAAAGGGCAATGAAATAAATAAGGCATCTGACCTCGTAAAAGACCCTTATGTTTTTGAATTTTTAGGATTGGCTGAAGAAAAACCAATGATGGAAAGTGATTTAGAAGAAGCGCTTATTGATCATATTGAAAAGTTTTTGCTAGAACTTGGCAAGGGTTTTATGTATGTAGGCAGCCAACAAAGAGTAACCCTAGGAAACACCCATTATTATGTGGACATGGTATTTTACAATAAGATTTTAAGGTCATATGTCTTAATCGAACTAAAAACAAGCAAGCTAATGCCAGAAGCAGTGGGTCAAATCAATATGTATCTCAATTATTATAAATCAGAAGTTAATGATGAGATGGACAATGAGCCGATAGGAATAATATTGTGTACAGATAAGGACGGGGTACAAGCAGAATACGCATTAGGAAACTTATCAAATAAAATATTCGCATCAAAATACACCCTATATATACCAGATAGAGAAGAGCTTGAAGAACAGGTAGAAAAAGTTATAGAAAAATACAAGGAAAAATAAAATATAAATTGGAGAAGTAGAGAAAAAATCTACTTCTTTTTTTATTGCAAGGAGGATTAGAATGGAAATAAACAAAAGATATTAATATCAAAAAAAGCCCATCAATGTGGGCTTATGATAAGATATAAAATTCTACACATCAATGTAGTCGCTATACACAGGATACAAGTTGTACTTCGCCAGGTCGCGTTCTACTTGGTCGACTGTTCGTGTGTCGTTGATTAAAAATTGTTCGTCGCCTTTATCTTTTTCATCATTACGTCTTCCGATTCCTGTGTCGACGCTTGCGGAGATTTTGGTAGCTCCCATTAGGAGTGACAAGTTACGAAACTCGTTGGATTCTCTGGTTGAGATTGTGATTTGAGCGAACGGCAAGAAGATTCTGGTTGCGATTATAAATTGCATCAATTTTGTCTCAGGAACTTCTTTTATGTTCAAATCTTCTTCGTTTTTTGTTGGTCTGATTCTTGGAAATGATATGCTGATTTCTGCGTGTGGGTATTTTTTTTGCAGTAAATTGGCGTGCATTCCCAAGCAAAAACAGTCTTCAATTCCATCGGAAAGTCCGAACAACGCCCCAAACCCTACGCCTCGAATTCCTCCCATAATTGCACGTTCTTGTGTGTCCAATCGATAAGGAAAGCAAGATTTGTGTCCTGTTGGGTGGTAGAATTTGTAGTTTGTGGGGTTGTATGTTTCTTGGAAAGCTGTGACGAAATCGCAACCTGCTTCGTGAAGTTTCTTGTAGTCTTCAACATTTGTAGGATACACTTCAACGCCAACTACGCGGAAATATTTCTTAGCCAATTTTACAGCATCACATATATAATCCACCGAGGAGTATTTTTGCGATTCACCTGTTAGAATCAAAATGTCTTCGATTTTTTCGCGTCTCATTTGCTTCATTTCAGATTCTATTTCATCCATGGTAAGTTTCGCACGGACGATGTCTGATTTCGCTCTGAATCCACAGTATTTGCAGCTGTTTTCGCAGTAATTTGCGATGTAAAGTGGGCTGAACAAGTACACGTTGTTTCCGAAATATTGTAGTCTGAGTTTTTGTGAGATTTCTCCCAATTCTTCTATAAAATCAATTGCAGCATCACTCAACATATTGTAATAATCAAAATGGTCCAATGCTTCGTTGTTTTTGATTTTTCCCAAAGTTCTTCTGACATCATTAGCCGTTACATTTACAGATTTTACCTCAGATAATTTTTCGGAAATTTTATCGTAAATGTCCGAATGAATGTCTTGCATATTGTTAAAATATTTGAATTCTTCCATTTGTCGCCTACTTAAAGAAATCTCTGAGTGGAGATGAAGGGTCAGCGCCTGTTTCCAAAACTCTGCCCGGTTTTGCGATGTGAGCTAGTCTTCCTGCTTTGATTGCTAGTGCGAAAGCTTCTGCCATTTTGTTGATGTCGCCGCTTGTAGCGATGGCAGTGTTCGCCATGATTGCACTTGCGCCCATTTCCATAGCTTCACACGCTTGTGATGGTTTGCCGATTCCTGCATCCACAATCACTGGCAAATCAATTTCGTTGATGATGATTTGGATGAAATCTCTAGTTGCAAGTCCCTTGTTGGATCCAATTGGAGAGCCCAATGGCATAATGCAACTTGCACCAGCTTCTTTCAAATCCCTCGCAAAGTTCAAATCCGGATACATATAAGGCATAACGACGAATCCTTCGTCAGCCAAAACTTTCGTAGCTTTCAACGTTTCAACGTTGTCTGGAAGTAAGTACTTGCTGTCACGCATTATTTCTATTTTTACGAAATTGCCGCAGCCCATTTCACGCGCAAGTCTTGCAATTCTAATAGATTCGTCTGCATTTCTCGCTCCAGATGTGTTCGGAATTATCGTCACATTTTCTGGGATAAAGTTCAAAATATTTTTCGTATCGTCTGTATTTGCACGTCTAAGTGCCACAGTAATCATCTCACAGCCTGCAGATTCCACGCAAGCTTTGATAAGGTTGGGATCGTATTTTCCAGATCCAAGAATAAATCTCGAGTCAAAAGATTTGCCACCCAAAATCAATTTATCTTCCATTATTTTCCTCCAATAACCAATTAAGTGCGATTATAGCTTGTGTGCTTGCTGCCATCATTACGTTTGGATAGTACAAACCGATGTCGGTCTTCGTTTCAAAATCGCCACAAACTACAATGTTGTTCATTTTTTTAATTTTCATATCTAATTTTTTCACGCCACCAATTCCAGACACCGATATTAGTTTTTTGTCAGTTCCGATAAAATGCTCCAACACTAATGACTTTGCGTATTCGTCATCAAACGCCTCGATTACGATATCGTAGCCGTCGGTCAATTCGTCAATGTTGTCTTCTGTGATTTTGATGTTTTCAACAGAAATATTTGCAAATGGCAAAAACTCATCACAAATTTCCTTGAACGCGTCGACCTTGTACTTGCCGACATCAGTTGGTCTGTAGATTTGTCTGTTCAAATTGGAATATTCAACTTTGTCGTAGTCCACGATTTTGATGGTGCCAATGCCTGATTTTGCAAGTAAAAAGCATGAATTGGTGCCCAAACCACCACAGCCAAGGATTAGAATTTTGGATTTTCTGAAAATGTCTGTGTGTTCGGGGATTTGTCTTTTAAAAATTTCTTGCATTTTAACCTCCTCCAACAAATGAAAACACCTCTATTTCGTCGTTATCAGTGACGATAAAATTATCGTAGTCGATTTTTTTGACGAGGTTTTTGTTCACTTCGCAAACTGTCAACTCCACATTGAAGTTCAAATCTTCAAGAACTTTTCTCAAAGAAGAATTTTCTTCGAATGGATATTTGACAGAATTTACAGTAATCATATTTCACCCCCCTAAAAAAAATAACACGAAGGAAACCTACACCCGCGGTGGTGTACCCCTTCGTGTTAAACACTCTGTGATTATTATAGCACATTAATTTGAATTTTCAAAAATTTATCCGAGAAATTTGTCACACAAATTTTCAAATTTGCCATATCAATTTGATTATTAAAAAATAATAAAGGGTATACAATTTACAGCGAAACAAAAGGAGGAATGTTATGAAATTATATTACGCACCAGGCACATGCGCTGTTGCTTGTTGGATTGCTTTGGAATGGGCGAAAGCAGATTACGAAGTAGAAAAGGTACAACTTGGAACAGATGAATACAGAAAAATCAATCCGTTGGGAGCAGTTCCAGCATTGGATATTGGAGAAGGCATAGTCAGAAGCGAATTAGCTGCAATTCTTCGCTACGTTTTGAACAAATACCCTGAAAAAGATTTGGGAGCTGACGAAAGCGCCGAAGACAAGTTCCAATTCGATGAAATCATGGCTTTTATGACTGGAGATTTCCATCCAGCATTTGAAGCGTTGTTCGTACCGGCTGGCTTGACAACATCAACTGACGAAGCAGAGATTGATAAAATCAAACAAAAATCATTTGAAAATATCGACAAAATGATGACTCATTTGGACCGTTTGATTGGTGATGGCGATCACGTTTACAAAAACAAGAAAACAGTGTTGGATGCTTACGTTTATATTCTTACTCGTTGGAGTGAAATGACTCCAAAATCTTGGAAAGAATATCCAAACATCAAGAGAGTTTCAGAAACAATCGAAAAGGACGAAGTTGTAAAAGAAATCGTGAAAAAATCTCAAGAATAAAAATATTGTATCGGTGTAGATTTGTCTGCACCGTTTTTTATTTAAACATATTATAGTGATATAATATAGATAATAAATAATAAGGGGTTTTTGAATATGAATGATGAATGTCTGTTGTGTGGGAAACCGTTAGAATATTTGGACGAATCGGTTGAAATGGAGTGTGCAATCTGTCACAAAAAAGAACTCAGCAATACGAGATGTGTCGATGGTCACTTCGTGTGTAACGAATGTCACACAGATGGAATGGATGTGATTTGGGGGATTTGCAAGAATTCTACATCGAAAAATCCAATCGAAATTATGGATCAAATGATGGACGAATCTTCTTGTCACATGCACGGCCCAGAACATCACATTATGGTCGGCGCGGCGCTTTTGACAGCGTTCAAAAATGCTGGCGGAGATATTAATTTGAACAAAAGTTTGAAGGAAATGAGAACTCGTGGCAAACAAGTTCCTGGTGGGACTTGTGGTTTTTGGGGAGCTTGTGGTGCTGGAATTAGCGCGGGGATTTTTATGTCAATTGTCACGGGATCATCTCCACTTGCGAAGAAAACTTGGGGAATGGCGAACAAAATGACTTCCAAAGCGTTGGAATCTATCGGAGAGGTTGGAGGTCCTCGTTGTTGCAAGAGAGATTCATACATATCAATATTAGATGCAATACAATTTGCCAATGAAAACTTGGGCGTTAATATGGAATCTAGTGACATTGTGTGTAAATGGTCCAAGCATAACAACCAATGTATAGGATTGCGTTGTCCATTTTTCGATAGAAATCACATTAATAATTAGGTAACAAGGAGAAATTATGTATTCGAAAGTAAACACGTGTTGTTTGGAAGGATTGAACGGGTATGTCGTGGAATGCGAATGCGACCTTGCGAACGGTCTGCGTTCGTTTAACATTGTAGGTCTTCCTGACACTTCTATAAAAGAATCCAAGGAAAGAGTGCGCTCTGCGATTGAAAACACTGGAATCAGATTTCCTGTAAAACGTATCACGATTAATTTGGCACCTGCAAATTTGAGAAAAGAAGGATCTCAACTAGACCTTGCGATTGCGATGGCTATTTTGCAATCAATGGGAGTTGTGGAAGATTTTTCAGATAAATGGGCGTTCATCGGCGAACTATCATTGGACGGACGATTGAATCCAGTAAATGGGTCGTTGTGCATGGTGTTGTCACTGAAAGATTTGGGATACGAAAGAGTTTACATACCCAAACAAAACGCACAAGAATGCAGTATGGTCAAAGGAATCGAGAAGGTTTGTGTGGAAAGCTTGGATGAAATCATCAGGATTTTGAATGGCGAACAAGAAACTAAAGTTCTGGATGATATTGACATCATGCAACAAGAAATACAATACGATGTTGATTTTTCGGATATAAAAGGACAGAAATTTCTCAAAAGAGCGATGGAAATATCTGCTGCAGGATTTCACAATTTGTTGATGATTGGGCCACCAGGAAGCGGCAAAACAATGTCTGCAATGAGACTCAGCACGATTTTGCCTGACATGAGCTTCGATGAAATAATGGAAACCACGAAAATTTACTCCGTAGCAGGATTACTCGGAGAAAAAAACATCGTAACCACAAGACCATTTCGCTCGCCTCATCACACCGCAAGCCAAGTCAGCCTTATAGGTGGCGGCAGAGTTCCAAAACCAGGGGAAATCAGCCTCGCTCACAATGGAGCATTGTTCTTGGACGAACTTCCAGAATTTTCCAAATCGACAATAGAAGTGTTGCGCCAACCACTTGAAACGAAAAACATAACCATCACAAGAGTCAACGCGTCCTTGTCATATCCTGCAAATTTCCTATTTATCGCAGGAATGAATCCGTGTCCGTGCGGATACTTCGGCGATCCTAACCACGAATGCACTTGTTCACAAAATCAAATCGCAAACTATCTGAACAAAGTCAGCCGACCTATACTCGATCGAATCGACATTCATGTCGAAGTTTCGCCAGTAAAATTAGACGAACTCACAACAGATGAAAAGTGCGACACATCAGAACAAATCAAAAAACGCGTTGAAGCAGCACGAGAAATCCAAAAACAACGCTTCGAAAAAGAAAACATCACAACCAATGCACAAATGAACACCCGACAAATTAGAAAATACTGTAAATTAAACGATGAGCTAAACTCCATCATACAGTTGGCATTCGACAAATACAAATTCTCCGCACGATCATTCGATAAAATCCTCAAAATATCACGCACAATCGCTGATTTGGATGGAAAAGAAAACATCGAAGCCAAGCATTTGATGGAAGCCATCAGATATAGAACAGTGGATCAGAAATACTGGGGGTAGACATGATGAAAAGGAGAGAAGATGAAAATACAATTAGAGAGATTTGATGATAAGCACAAGGAAAAGATATGGAGAGATGGATTTTGCGAAGAATCACCCGAGTGGAACAAGTTCAACGGACCGTATTTTGAAGATTATGTTCATTATGAAAGCTTAGAGTCATTTGAAAAATCTGGTATTTGGAAATATCTTCAACAACCCAATTGCAGAGCTATATTAGTAGATAGTGTTGTCGTTGGTATGGTATCTCAAAATTGGGTTGATGAGAAAACTAGATGGATGGAGATAGGGATTGTGATTTACGACGAAAATTACTGGAACAAATCCATAGGAACAAAAGCCCTAAAATTGTGGACAAGCGAAGTGTTCAATGATAACCCACAAATCGAACATTTAGGACTTACTACTTTTAGCGGCAATCCACGAATGATGAAGTCTGCAGAAAAAATCGGATTCATACAAGAGGCAAGAATCAGGAAAGTTCGATATTGGAACGGCACATATTACGACAGTATGAAATACGGTGTTACACGTGAAGAGTGGGAAAAATTATCTCAGAAATAAAAATATCTTGTTAATTCAAAAATTTAACTCAAAAAAATAATCAATAAACACAAAAATCTTCCGAACTTTAATTGATTTTCCAAAAATAAGGGCGGAGGATTTTTTTCAATCCAAATAGTCTAAAAATGGTTGATTAATATTAGAATATGGGTATAATTAGTCTAACAATAATTGTGGATTATTAGACTAATAAATTGGAGGTATTTATGAATCAATTAAACATATTTGATACTGGCACAAATATTGAAAATCTGAGAATTGTTGATGGAAATGGTAAAAAAACTGAATCAGGTACGAAGCACAAGATATATCATGTTGAGCTCAAAAATATCAGCTATAAAGATGTGGAGGAGCTGTTTTTCGGATTCAATGAAATTAGGTCTATTACTTTTTCCTATGACATTAAATTTGTAAATAAAATTATGAAGATGTTTGACTATGGAGAAATTATCCTAGGCGGAAGATTTATGACTAGACGAGACAGCGGACTTCATGAGCTTACAGCAGAAGCTCATTTACTTGCAGAAAACATGCGATTGTCAGAAATGGCAGCTGATGCTGTGAGATCAGAAAAAGATTTGGTACAAATGATGAAAGAAGGATATTTGTTAATAAAATCTCCCAAGTATGTTATAGATCACAGAAAAATCTATCTTCTTAAATCAGATGATGGACAAACAAGAGTAATCAAAGGCTCTGCTAATATGACAAGAAGAGCTTGGTCGGGCGATCAGCTGGAAGCTTATGAGGTGGATGATACTTTTGAGGCATACGTTGCTTATGCACAAGATTTTGAAACAGCTTGGAGGCTATCAGATGATATACCAGAAGATGTGGTAGCATCGGAAAAAACTGATAATCCAGAAAAAGATATTCCTATAATCAAACAAGCACTGAAACCACAAAAAACCATCGTCTTAGAACAACCACAAAATAGTGGTGAAGTTTACGAAAAAATCAGATACACAATTGATGCAGACAAGATTATGGAGAAGAACAAAGAACTTGTACGAAATTTAAATACAAATTCGAAAAATGGATACATTGAAATACTTCCGAATATTATCAAAAAAATCAGCGCCAACGCAAAAAGATTAAAAAGACAAAAGATGGATGTCAAGGAAATAGAAAAAGATTATCCGAAATTAACCTTCAACTTCGACACAAAAGAAGCTTTTTTGGATGAAGAATCATTAGACCTAAATCCCGAAAAAGAAGATGTTAAAAATGATATCGACTTATTATTTGAAGCTTTTGATAATTACAAAACAGATTTCGTTGGAGAAATAGACAAAGTAATTGATTCACATTACAAGCTTTTAAACATTCTTTTTTCTTCTCCATTTCATGCAAGGTTAAGATGTGTGGCAGATATAAAGAATATCCCAACATCTAGTTTACCTCTGTACACATTATTGGCATCAAGGGGTTCTAATACAGGAAAAACATTTATGACTGAATTCATTTTAAAGCTAATGACCAATAAGGATCTAAGAGCTTTTTCTGTAAAAAATATTCCTACAGCAGACATAGATGCAATGCTTGGTCTTTATAAGGGAGTGCCTATATTTGTTGATGAAATAGATGGACAATATTATTCAAGGCTGAAGGAAAAGGTAAAAAATAGTCATCAATGCGAAATTAGTCAAAGGGAGGAACAGCCTTTATTTATCTTTGCAAGTAATGGTGTGAGCGATCCACAAGAACCAGAAAGAAAAAGGATGCCATTTTTACGCTATGAAGCAGGTCTAAAGACAGATATAGATCCTCTTTCTTACGATGGAATTAGCAAGAATATGAAAGTCAAAGCAACAAACGCCTTATACAGAGAATATCTTAGAAGAATGATTATAGAAGTGGACAAGCTTATCGACTACATGATTAAATCAAATGATATCGCCGATGATTACTATCCTGACATGATGCAAATCTCATCCAAAACTTTAGTAAATATATTCAAAGAATTTGGCTACGAACTTCCAGATTATGTAAGAGAACTCAATTGGAATGATGATTTTTCATATCATGCAAAATACATCTCCAAAGATGCCATAGAAGAAATTAGGAAACTATGGGAAAATGAACCCAAATGCTTTATAATTAAAACAAATGTTATAATGATAACATCAGGAACTGACAAAGGTTCTAGGAAGATTCTCGAAAGCTGGGCAAATTCTCTTCCTGTTGAATTTGAAGCAAAATATTCAGATAAGAAGGATATGTCCCAAATTACAGTGAACAGATTGGAACTTGAACAAGCATTGGGTTTTAGATTCAATAAGTTGGTCAAGCTTTTTAGGAGGTAGCAGAGGTGATATTGTACATTTACACTAAAACAACAGAAGATATTTCTATTTTTGAAGACATCATGGAAATTATCCACAAAAAAGATTCAGACATATGTGTAAGTGTCGAACACATGAGAAGCTTTCAGGAATTAGAAAAGATAAAAAACGAGATGACCAATGATGATATTTTAATTATCGGAAGCTTAAAATCCATCGGAATAAATGAAAAAGACATCGCCAATTCTCTGAAATATTTCATTGAAAACGGGAAATGTCTCGTTGTTTCTAATATAGAATCCACCTATAAATACGGCGTATCTCAGCCGATGAATAAAGCCATTCTAAGCACAATATTAGATTCTGTTCTCTTAAACAACAAAAACATTATCGAGCTTCCTAGAAATAGGAAAAACAACTCAGGAAGAAATAAAATTGATTTTCCAAATAATTGGGAAGAATTGTATGAAAACTGGGAAAATAATAACATTTCTTCAAAGGAATTCTTGGATAAATCTGGATTAAAAAAAGCCACGTTTTATAATATGATTACTGAATACAAAGAAATCCTGAAAGCTAATGAAGCTTTTGTAAAAAAATATAGATTAGGATAGGATTTGACAATGGCACGATAATTGAGATGATAGTTAGGGAACAACAATCAATAACCAACCAAAAAATCTCCCGAAACACTCGGGAGATTTCGCTTTTATATCATTAAATTTTATAATCTTTGTGAAGTCTTAGTATTTCGACAAGCATACCGTCACGATATTTTGCAAGTGATTCGTGAGTGTTGCCGATGTCTTGTGGTCTGTTTTTGATTGCTTCATGAACGCCGTCGACTGTTTTCTTCTTGATTTCATCTGTGAATTTCGTCCATGTAGCAGCATCTTCTAGCCAAGTTTCCATCGAAGGGCCGATATGGTCGAGTAAACCTTGAAGTCCATGTTCACCGCCTCCAAGTTCAAATATTTGTCCAGGACCCATGATTGCCCATCTAATCGCAGGGCCAAATGTCAACGCAGTTTCGCAATCTTCCATGCTAACGACACCTTTGTCCACCAAATCCATCATCTCACGCATAACCACAGCTTGAAGTCTGTTTGCTATAAAACCTGGAACTTCATTTCTGATGATGATAGGTTTTTTGCCCAATTTAACAAACAATTCACGAAGAGCGTTCGCAGTTTCTGGGTCTGATTTTTCTCCTTGTGAAATCTCAATCAGTGGAATTAAATGAGGTGGGTTGTAAGGGTGCGCTCCGAAAATTCTTTCGGGACGCTCAGCATCTTCTGCGATTTTTGTCACAAGAAGTCCCGATGTTGCTGAACATAAAACAGCGTCAGGCTTTGCGTATTTTTCAAAAACCTTCACGAATTCCTTCTTAACATCGTAGTTTTCGGGAATACACTCTTCCACAATATCTGCAAATTCTATCGCTTCTTGTTCATTCGTAGTGTAGCTAATCCTCGATAAAATCGTTTCCTTATCCTCAGCAACAACCTTCTTCTCGATCAACTCTTCCACGTATTTTTCGATAATCTCCTTAGTTTTTTCTTCACTTTCCAGACTTCTGTTGTAACTAATAACATCCATCTTGCCCATCGCAAAAAGTAGCGTAAACGACGAACCAATCACGCCACCGCCAATCACACATGCTTTTTCAAAATTCTTCGCCATAAAATCCTCCTTTTGTTAAATCAGATATTTGCAATAACTTTCATTACATATATACCCAAACAAAGTCCACAAAACACAAAAAGAGTAGCCCACATAAGCTACTCCCATAATTACTCTGCTATTTTCAAATTATATGCCCTCACAAACATCCACACAATTCCAACACCTAGAATAATGTGACCGATACCAGAAGTTCCGTCGATTGCCGCACGGATAATCACATCCGTTCCCTCACGAACCACCTCGTAAATTCCAATCACAACCATATTTGCAATTGTGAACGTAAGACCTGTCAGATAAATCGCGTACGGTTTCTTCAAAGATTTTGCATCTCTCATATCTTTTACCAACAAATACAACAACAAACTAACGACAAAACCAAGAACCAAAGTGTGAACGTGAACCTTGCCAAGATGAGTTGCGTCTGTAAATGCGTAGAATTTCGTGAATTCACGATAGAACACACCGCCGATAAGTCCCATAATCAAAAGCGTAATCGAATTTGCGAACAAATTATTAGCACCGAAATCACTCACAAAATATTTGAACCCCATCCACACAATCAGAAAATACGCCACAGTTTTTGGCATCATCAAAGCGCCAATCGCAGGGACAGTTTTGCTGAACAACACAACAGGAACGTAGAACAAGAATGACAACAAAATCAAAAGCCACATGTGCTTGAACGCGAGAATTTCTTTTTTATTATATGACCATATCACAAGCAAAATCCCCATAATCAAGAAAGGAATATTTCTGTAAATTCCAAACAAATAATTTCCTTGGACAGTTCCCCAATTATTTTGTGGCAACAACACAAGAACAATCCTCAAAGCCGCCAAACCGTAAATCAACCATTTTTTTGTAGTGTCCGTATCATTACTTTGCATACTATAATAATGGTAATAAAGCACATAAAAAATCGTCATCGTAATACTCGTCACAAATTGACCCCACGACAAAGCTGCTGCATGAGCCTCAAAACCGCCAGGACTCAAATGCGCAATCACCCTTGGAAGTAAATGGAATCCATCACCAAAACCAAGCACCATCGCCATAACACCGAACAACCTCGCACCCTTGTTTTTCTTCAACAACAATCTAACACCAAGAGCCACCAAAACCGACAAATAAATTACATCAAATAAACTCTCAAAAATCTTCATCTTCCACCCCTTTTTTCAACCAATTAATATGAAGCCTATATTTTTTTAGAAAAACATCCCTAGACCAATTTTCCTTGAAATTTCTCTCAATCAAACTGTGAACAATAGCCTTCATAAAATACACAAGCTCCAACTTCATACCATCAGAATTATCGTGAAAAATCTCGTAATATTCCTTCTTCGTAGCCTTCCAACCATCTTCCAACTCGCTATTCCAATACAAATACCTAAACTTGTACAAATTATACTCGCCATCTTCAAAAATCAGATCACATACCTCATCGCCAAACACATCCAATGCCCTCGACACATCGTTGTTGTTCTTCTTCAACACAGACATGAAAAGCAAATGAACATCCTTAGTTTCCTTGTCCAGAATGTAGAAGTAGCAATCCTTCAAATCCTCGAAATATTGGTAGAAACTCCCACGCGCAATCGACAACCTCTCCACAATATTTTTTACATTGCAATCCTTATAAGGCTTCTTGGAAAATTCATCCTTCAAAACCTCATCAATCAAATTTCTCTTTTCTTCACTCAAATTATAAAAAGTTTGCTTCGGCATATAATCTCTCCTCAAATAAAATGACATACTGTCATAATTAAATTATATGTGACACAGTGTCATTAGTCAAGGAAAATTTTACTAATTATTGGAGAAAAAAATATATAATGATACAATTAATATAATAAAGAAAACATTACAAATGGTGAGGAAAGATATGTCAGAAAAACTTATAGATTTTGATTCTTACGCAGTTAGAACAACATTAAAAAAACTGCTACAAGACAAAACGACCAAGAAAAATATAATATGGGCAACAAATACAAGGGAATATCTAGGATCATCGTTTATACATAACAAAGAAATTGGAGAAAATATATTCACTAAGATAGGATTTGAGTTGGAACCGCGAACTTCCAAGGAGGAAGACACGCAGTCAGAACGAACGAAAAAACGAGCTGAAGTTTTCACACCATCGTGGATAGTCAATCAGATGAATAATAGTATTGATGAAGAATGGTTTGGAAGAAAAAACGTCTTCAATGTTGAAGAAGCAATGTCGTGGAATCCCACTACAGAAACTATAAAATTTCCAGAAGGGAAAACTTGGCAAGATTACATTCAATCTACAAGATTAGAGATTACATGCGGAGAAGCTCCGTTTTTAGTATCACGATATGATGTATCATCTGGGGAAAGAATACCTAAAAACATAAATAGAATAGGAATTTTAGATAGAAAATTAAGAATAGTAAATGAAAATGTCACAACGAAAAAAGATTGGATAAACTGGGCAGTAAAATCCGTACAAAGTTGTTATGGATACGAATATCAGGGAGACAGCCTGTTGATTGCAAGAATAAATGTACTATTAACATTTGTGGAATATTACGAAGAAAAATGGAATGAAAAAGTTGACAGTAAAACTTTACTAAAATTAGCAAACATAATAAGTTGGAATATTTGGCAAATGGATGGATTGACAGGGACTGTTCCATTTAGTGACGAGATAAAATCGAATGAGCAAGTAAGTTTGTTTGAAACAAATGAAAGTGCTGAAATAAATTGTAGAATATTCGATTGGAAGGCTAATAAATCACAAGAGTTTAATGAGTTGAAGGAGAAATAGAATGAAAAAATTTGATTTTGTAATAGGTAATCCGCCTTATCAAGAAGATAAGGAAACTAGAAATAGAAGTGATGCACTTTATGATATATTTATGGAAAAATCATACGAAATATCCGATAAAGTCATGTTAATTACATTGGCTAGATTTCTATTTAATATAGGCTCAACATCAACAAAGTGGAATAATAAAATGTTAAATGACGAGCATTTTAAAGTTATGAAATACATTCAAAAAAGTAATATGGCATTTCCTGGGACAGACATTAAAGGAGGGGTAGCCATCACATATCGTGATGCTACAAAAAATTTTGGAGAAATAGGAACATTTACTCCGTTTGAGGAACTTAATAGTATTTTGAAGAAAGTAGTGGCAAAAGAAGGAAAAGATCGTCTAGGTATTGGTCATCTTATGTATGTACAAAATAAATTAAATCTCGATAAATTAAAAAAATATAACGAAGATATAATAAAAAAATTAGGAAGCGGTGGAAAAGAACGAAGATTAGTTTCTTCCATTTTTGATACACTAAGCGAATTGTTTTTAGATAACATAGAAGATAGTAGTAAGCAAGATTACTATAGAATAATTGGGCGCCAGGGCAATAAAAGGATTTTTAAATGGATAAAGAAGGATTTTATTGAGGACAATGGGAACCTGTATGCATACAAAGTAATAGTACCTGCAGCGAATGGCTCAGGGACAATAGGAGAGGTTTTGAGCACACCCCTAATCGGGGAACCCCTAATCGGATATACTCAAACATTTATTAGTATTGGTTGTTTCGAAACGTATGAAGAAGCTAATAATTTGCTAAAATATATAAAATGCAAGTTTACAAGAGCAATGTTGGGAATAAAAAAAGTAACTCAAAATAATAAAACCAAAGAAACTTGGTCTAAAATCCCTGTCCAAGATTTTACCGAAAATTCTGATATTGACTGGTCACAATCAATTCCAGAGATAGACCAACAGTTGTACGAGAAATATAATTTATCAAAAGACGAGATAGATTTTATCGAAGAGAAAGTTCAGGAGATGAAATAATGGAAAAGATTAATATCAACACGACAAAAGAAGTTATTCCACAATGTTATGCTTACACTACTCCTGGCATTTCTTATCATGATGGTTGGACTAAGATTGGATTTACTGAAAGAGATGTGGATACTAGAATCAAAGAACAGACTCATACTGCAGGGATTAAATACAAGTTACATTGGAATAAAAACGCCGTATACGAGGGAACTAACGAGTGTTTTACTGACAAGGAGTTCCATAGTTATTTGAATAAACTTGGTATTAAAAGAGAAGATAATACGGAATGGTTTCAGATAGATCCTGATAGTGCAAAGAATGATTTTAATGAGTTTCGTGAAAACAAGGGTTTTGTCGAAGATAACAACGATCCTAGCCCGTATAATCTCAGAAATGAACAAGAAAATTGCGTGAAAAAGACTATTGAATATTTTCAATCTCACGAAAATGGAGAGTTTTTGTGGAATGCTAAGCCTAGATTTGGAAAAACATTGTCTGCGTATGACTTGTGCATGAAAATGGGATTTAAAAATATTTTGATAGTAACAAATCGTCCAGCTATTGCCAATTCATGGTATGAGGATTACGAAAAGTTTGTTGGTGCAAATTCTGGATATTATTTTGTGAGTCGTGTGGATTCTTTGAAGAACAAGAAATTCGTCCTCACAAGAAAAGAATACACTGATAGACTAGGAATTGATGAAAACTTAAAGGGAAACATTGAATTTGTTAGTTTACAAGATATAAAGGGTTCGAAATATTTTGGTGGAGATCCTACATCCGATAAGTTAAGCGAACTTAGTAATCATATCGGCAAAGATGGAAAACAAATTGGAATTACTTGGGATATTTTAATTATTGATGAAGCACATGAGGGTGTGGACACGTATAAGACTGATGTTGCTTTTGATCATATTTCAAGAAAGAATACTCTTCATCTTTCGGGAACTCCATTTAAAGCGTTAGCTAATGATAAGTTTTCTGATGATGCAATATATAACTGGACTTATGCAGATGAACAAAAGGCAAAGCATAATTGGGACAATTCTAACGAAGAAGAAAATCCTTACTCTCAACTTCCACAGCTGAATTTGTTTACTTACAAGATGTCAGATATTGTGAGAGATAAAATAGAGGAAGGAATTGAAATCGAAGGAGATGTTAAGGAATTTGCTTTTGATTTGAATGAATTTTTCTCAACAAATGAATCGGGTAGATTTATTTATGAGTATGATGTTGATAAATTCTTGGATGCTTTGGTTACATTGGAAAAGTTTCCGTTTTCAACTGAAGATTTGAGAAATGAGATCAAGCATTCTTTTTGGATTTTAAATCGTGTTGACAGTGCGAAGGCTTTGGGTAAGAAATTACGAGAACATCCTATATTTAAAGATTATGAAATAATTATAGCAGCAGGAGATGGAAGGCTTGATGATGAAGCAGTAAATGAAAAAGCATACGACCAAGTTGTGGGTGCTATTAAAAAATACGACAAGACTATTACTTTGTCTGTTGGTCAGTTGACAACGGGAATCACGATTCCTGAATGGACTGCTGTGTTGATGTTAAGTAATATGAAGAGTCCTTCATTGTACATGCAAGCAGCTTTTAGAGCACAAAATCCTTGCTTATTTAATGATGGCAACAAAATGTATAGGAAGAAAAATGCCTATGTATTTGATTTTGATCCAGCTAGGACTTTGACTATTTTTGAAGAATTTGCAAATGATTTATCGCAATATACTTCTGGTGGACGCGGAGATACGGAAACTAGAAAGAAGCAAATCAAGGAATTGTTGAATTTCTTCCCTGTATTTGGTGAAGATCCTGATGGCTCAATGGTATTATTGGATGCTGAAAAGGTGTTGACGATTCCTCGCAAGATTCATGCGACTGAAGTTGTTAATCATGGATTTATGTCGAATTTCTTGTTCGCTAATATAGGAAATATATTTAGCGCTCCAGATGCTGTAAAGAAAATAATCGATAAGTTTGATGCTATCAAAGAAAATAAGAAATATAATGATTTGAACAATAGCAATGTCGAAGAATTTAACTTGGATGAGAACAACGAAGTTACAATTCCAATTGAAGATGTCGAAAAGAAAACAGAGAATCTTTTCGGAGATAAGGTATACAAGATAATAGAAAACTCCATAAAAACAGATCAACCTAAGTACACATTTGATAGTAATGCTACTGATACGAATAATCTAAAAAGTTTAAAACAAGCTTTTACTGATCCTGTGACAGAAACATTAATAGATGTCGCCAAGGAATCTTATGGAAAAGATTTGAAAAAATCTACACAAAGAGAGTTGGAAAATAAGCTTAACAAAACTACTGAACAGATTGTTAACAAGGAGTACGGAAGCTGGAAGATTGAAACTAATTTATTAGAATCAAAAAGAAAAGAAGAGGTACAACAGGCATCATCTAGTGAAGAGGTTACTTCAATAAACGAAAAATACAATGATGAGTTAAGTAAGAAAACGGAAGAGCTATTTACTAATATAAGAGAAAAGTTTAAACAAGATGATGTGTTAAAGAAATCTGGAGAAACAATTGTTGAAACTGTTGAAAAAGAAAAGAAGAATGACGAAAAACACGAAATAGAAAATAGTGTTAGAGATCATTTGAGAGGATTTGCAAGGACTATTCCTTCTTTCTTAATGGCTTATGGATCAGAAGATGTAACGCTTGATTCATTTGACAAGATTGTTCCAAATGATGTTTTCCTAGAAGTCACAAGTATTACTTTGGATCAATTTAGATTTTTGAGAGATGGCGGAGAATATTTTGATGAAGAAGCTGAAGAAACAAAACATTTTGATGGTCAGCTATTTGATGAAATAGTGTTCAATGATTCAGTTATTGAATTTCTTAATAAAAAAACTGAGTTATCAAACTATTTTGACGAAAATATTAAAAAAGATATTTTCGACTACATTCCACCTCAAAAAACCAACCAAATATTTACACCTAAGAAAATTGTAAAAGAAATGGTGGACATGTTGGAAGAAGAAAATCCAGGATGTTTTGATAATCCGGACAATACATTTATTGATTTGTATATGAAATCGGGATTGTATATAACTGAGACTGTTAAAAGGCTTTATAGAAGTGAAAAAATAAAGAAAATGTTCCCTGATGATCAGGAAAGATTAAATCACATATTTGCAAATCAAGTTTTTGGACTTGCTCCAACTGAAATAATTTATAGGATAGCTATTAATTACATTTTAGGATTTTCGAATAAAATAAAGATTGAAAAGCACAACCTTAAAAAACTAGATTCTCTAAAATGTATCCAAGATGGAAACTTAGAAGAAAAACTTGATGAAATATTTTAAAATTACGCCTCACCGATGATTTGTCGGTGGGGTTTTCGTTTCGTAAATTTCCCCCAAAAAATGTAATTTGTTAACGTTTGTGATATAATAAAAATAACTAAAAATTTCCAGGAGGATAGCAATGAGTAAAGCTAAATTTGAAAGAAATAAACCACACGTAAACATTGGTACAATCGGTCACGTAGACCACGGTAAAACAACATTAACAGCAGCAGTAACACTTGTATTAAACAAGAGAATGGGCTCAGGAGAATTCGTAGACTACGCTAACATCGACAAAGCACCAGAAGA
>OIFD01000169.1_pt1 | contig 20817 bp, 16 predicted proteins | sample 1582021 | NCBI WGS metagenome assembly OIFD01 (sample SAMN07501059, study PRJEB24779) | human gut metagenome | isolation source: stool | host: human infant | place: USA: Pittsburgh, PA | reverse complement strand
TTTATTTTAAATTCTTTTGTATATTTTGGCATACAAAAACCCCTCCATCCGTATTCCGGATTTTGGGGTTCAGGTCAAAAAGCTCTGATTTTTTAATGAGTAATTTAAAATTCTCCTTTGTCCCAAATATCGTATCATATTTGGGACAAAAACTCTATTTCTTCCTATAATCGCAAACTTTAGCGAATCGCAATACTTTTGGCAGCACCTCAAAATCCAAGAAATCTGTCGTGAAGATTTCGCCATCGACATTGACCATCAATTCCTTTTCGAATTTGATACTTCCTTTAGTCAATTTTTGAAAATGAATAAGAGGATGTGACAGATGAGCACCTTTTTTGTATTTAAAAATCAAAGGAATTATCTTGTACAATGGCATTGTTTCTGCCAAGCACATTTCCAACACTCCATCGGTCAAATTCGCATATGGTGAAGGATTGAACCCTCCTCCGTAGAAACCGCCATTGCAAATGGCACCTAAAAGATAATATCCTTTCAAATTCACATCTCCGTTTTCTCCGTTACTTGTACTAGATTCCAGCTTGTATTTTGGAATTTTAAATATATTTTGAAAAACGGCAAGAGGATATGCATTTGCCCTGAGTTTTGGGTTTTTCTTCAACAAATTATACGCGGAATTTAAAATCACTGTATCAAAACCAAAGCTTAGTACGTTCACACAATATCTTCCATTGACTTTGATTAAATCGATATCGCCGATAACGGGCTTGATTGTGTTTTCGATTTTGAAGTTTGAATAATCGAAATTCTTCGAGAAATCATTCGCTGTTCCCGATGGAATAAGTCCCATACTGAACTTTGCATTGATTTCTTTCATTTTATTTATTACTTCGTTTAATGTTCCATCTCCTGAACACACATACAAAACGACGTCCGAACAATCACAATATTTTTGAACGATTTCACAAGCGTGGTTTTTGTGTTCTGTTTTTATTATTGTATATTTCAAATTATTGCTTGAGTAACACTTCACAATTGAGTGCTCTAATTCTGAGAATGAGCCTGCTCCGGCCTTGCTACTCAACAAAAACACGTATTTCATTTAATCACCATTCATATTATAATATAAACATAAATACCTGTACATAGAATTTTACGCAAAGGATGATATCATGAATAAATTTTTTTATAATATAATTTACGTGCTGATAGTCGTGGCATTAATCGCTTTATTCGAAAGAATCTTCAGAAATAGAAAAAACAACCCTACGCTGAATAAAGTCTACAAAATAATTGTGGGAATTTTCTGGATAATCGCTGTACTCGTAACGGTTTTGCTATACTGGTCAGGTTACGGATATTTCAAAGAAGGAAATCCATCCGTTGCGACAAAGCTTTTTGTGTTTGGAATTTTGATGACTGTAAGCGTAGGTTATAAGATTTATACTTTGATTGGAAATAAAAATGGAAATAATTAATGAACTAAAATCTCTACAAGATTTTAAATATCGTGATTTTCAAGCAAAACTAATTCCTAATATCGACAAGTCAACGATAATTGGAGTTAGAATGCCTGATTTAAGAAAATTAGCGAAAAAATTAGACGATGAACAATCGCAAATTTTCATGGAAGATTTGCCACACACATACTACGAAGAAAATATGCTTAATTCTATTTTGATTTCTAATATGAAAAGTTACGACGATTGTGTCAATCACTTGGAAAAATTTCTTCCATTTGTAGATAATTGGGCTGTGTGCGACTGTATTTCGCCAAAAATTTTCACCAAAAATACCGATAAATTAATCGGAAAAATAGAATTGTGGGCACAATCATCTCACACCTACACCATTAGAGTGGCTATTTGTCTTTTGATGAAATATTTCTTGGATGATGAGTTCAAGGTAGAGTATTTGAAAATAGCGACTGATATCAGAAGCGAAGAATACTATGTAAATATGATGATTGCGTGGTTTTTTGCGACAGCATTGGCAAAACAATGGGACGATGTTATATTCGTGTTGGAAGATAATTTGCTGGAGAGTTGGACACACAATAAAACCATTCAAAAAGCGAGGGAAAGTTTCAGAATAACACCGGCACAAAAACAATATCTAAAATCGTTAAAGAAAAGGAGATAAAATGCGAAGAAAAGATCGTGAAATTACAAGTTTTGATGAACAATTGAAAATAATTGATGCGTGTGATGTATGTAGGCTTGGGCTTGTGGATGATGAGGGTTATCCATATATTTTGCCGTTGAATTTTGGATATGAAGTGATTGACAATGAATTGGTGTTGTACTTTCATGGCGCATTGGAAGGCTACAAATACGAACTCATCGACAAGAACAACAAGGCTTCTTTTGAGATGGATTGCAATCACGATTTGTATTCTGACAGAGAAATAGGATACTGCACGATGAATTATTCGAGCATCATGGGCAAGGGGGTAGTCGAATATGTGACAGATCAGCAAGAAAAATTCAAAGCACTAACTGTGATGACAGACAAATATCACATGGAACATTTTGAATTCAATCCGAAGGCAATTCCGAGAACTAGGGTTTTCAAATTAAAAGTAACATCCATGACGGCAAAACACAAAGAAATGAAAAAATAAACTTATAAAACACAAAAACTATTAATCAAAAATGCTTGACAGTATAACTTTTAAGTTGTATACTGAAAAAGTAGTAAGTAATTAAGGTAGTGAATCAAAGTTTTGTAAAATATTTTATTCTCTTAAATTAATTAGTTATCACAAAAAATAAAATTGTACAGTGGTACGGTTATTCTACGGAATAACAAGGAGGATATTATGAGTAACGGAACAGTTAAATGGTTTAATTCTACTAAAGGATTCGGATTTATAACAGGAGAAGACAACAAGGACATTTTTGTTCACCAAAGTGCAATCCAACAAGAAGGATTCAGAACATTGGAAGAAGGTCAAAAAGTTTCCTACGATGTTGAAGCTTCTGAAAAAGGCGACAGAGCAGTTAACGTAGTTAAATTATAATATTGAAATCAGCCAGTACGCGTGAAAATGTGTACTGGTTTTTTGTTTGTCAAAATATTACAAAATCTCATAAATGTGATATATTAGTATTAGATTTTAAAAATTACGGGAGGAATAATATGGATTTTGAAGAAGTAATCAAAAATCGATATTCTTGCAAAAAATATAGCGACAAAAAGGTAGAAAAGGAAAAGCTGGATAAGATTTTGGAAGCTGGAAGACTAGCTCCGACAGCGAAAAACTTGCAAGAACATCACATTTATGTAATACAATCAGAAAAAAACTTGAAAAAAGTTGACGAAGTGACACCTTGTAGATATGGCGCAAGTACAGTTTTGCTTGTAACCTTTGACAAGACAAACGTGTTTACATATCCTGGTGATAGAAGAGATTCCGGAATAGAAGATGCATCTATCGTCGCTACTCATTTGATGCTTGCAGCGAAAAACCAAGGATTGGAAAGTTGTTGGATTAATTTCTTGGATCCAGACATCACACACAAGAAGTTCCGTCTTCCTGCAAAAGAAGAAGTACTAATGATGTTAGACATCGGCTATTCTGCTGAAGATTCTGAAATCAATCCACTTCACGACAAAAGAAAAGATTTGTCAGAAACAGTAACATTTATTTAAACAATACTTAATCTGGAGATTTAATGAATTTAAAATATAACGAAATATTAGTTAGAAACGCCTCTTTGGAAGATGCACCTAATTTATTAAAATGGTGGAATGATGGCAGGGTAATGGAACATGCAGGATTTCCTCTTGGACTAAACACTACCAATAACAGAGTTATACAAAATATTAAAAATCACGACATGATAAATAATTCTCTCTTGATAATTGAATATAACAAATTTCCAATTGGGGAAATAAATTACAAGAAACTTGATCATAAATCGGTGGAGATCGGAATTAAAATTTGTGAAGAAGAATATCAAAATAGAGGTCTGGGAAAAATTATTTTAAGTTTATTAATCAGTGAGTTGTTTTCAAAAGGATTTGAGAAAATAGTATTGTCAACAACTGTTGAGAATAAAAGGGCACATCGTGTTTATGAAACACTAGGCTTTGTCAATACCGAAATTAAAGAAAATTCGTGGACAGATCAATTGGGGAACATTCGCTCCTCTGTAATATATGAGCTAATTGAAGAAAATTTTAATAATCAATTAACAAAACGAAAGGAAAACTAATGAACAAAAGAAAAGATTTGTCAGAAACAGTAACATTTATTTAGAATGCAGCAAAACGACTCAGTCACACTGACTAAGTCGTTTTTAAATTGCTCACTTGGTAGAAATAATTTGCCAATTCTTCCGTACTTTCCACGCCACCTTTTCTAATCCAATGCAAAATAATTCCCGAATTTAACGACAAAAAAACCTCAGTCGAATAATCTTTCGGCAAAAACGGATGATTGTCAATCGAATACTTCAACTCCGGAAGTGTTTCAATCAACGCCAACAAAAACTTCCTCAACATATCGTTGATATAATTGTAGCTATTCATCGTCAACGCGTAAATAAAATCGAAATCATCCTTTACATAATCGATAACTTTTTTGATAATATCGTAAGAATATTTACTGCCGACCTTTTCCGACGTCAAAATCTCCTTCAATTCCTCGAAGATTTCCTCCACCAAATTATCCACCAAATCCATTTTATCATCGTAGTGCAAATAAAAAGTTCCACGATTGATGCTAGCCTCTTTCGTCAATTCGCTCACAGAAATATCATTCAAACTTTTCTCGTTCAACAAAATCGTCAACGCTTTTTTTAATTTGTCCCTAGTATCTGTTTCTCTAATCATAAAATCTCCTTAAATCAACAAACTGTTCACTATTGTTTTGTTACAATTCTACTTTTAATATAAAATAATTTATAAGATAAATCAACACATTGTTTATTTAAGAGGTGAATCATGGCATACATTGAAATGAAAAACAGCTACAAACGCTATAAATCAGGACAATCTGAAATAATTGCAAACAACGACATATCGTTTGAAATAGAAAAAGGAGAATTGGCGATTATTCTCGGCTCATCAGGAGCGGGCAAATCAACCGTTTTAAATATTCTCGGCGGAATGGATACTAATGATGAAGGAAATGTCCTCATAGATGGCAAGGACATCAGCACATTCAACGAAAAAGAACTCACAAATTACAGAAGAAATGACGTAGGATTTGTGTTTCAATTCTACAATCTTGTTCCCAATCTAACTGCCAAAGAAAACGTGGAGCTAGCATCTGAAATCGTGAAAGATGCGCTCGATGCAACAGAAGTCTTAAAATCAGTTGGACTTGGAGAAAGAATCGACAACTTCCCAGCACAATTATCCGGAGGAGAGCAACAACGTGTCGCAATCGCACGTGCAGTTGCGAAAAATCCTAAGCTACTTTTGTGCGACGAACCAACAGGAGCTCTCGATTATCATACAGGCAAGCAAGTTTTGAAAATCTTGCAAGATATGGTTAGAAAAGAAGGGGCGACTGTTGTTATTGTTACGCACAATCAAGCGTTGGCTCCGATTGCAGACAGAGTTATTCACATGCACGATTCGAAAATTCGCGATGTCGTAATGAATGCTAATCCACAAAACATAGAAACATTGGAATACTAAAATGAAGAAGAAAACATTAAACAAGACGATTTTCAAATCGTTTATAGAATCTAAGGGACGATTTTTGTCGATAATGTTGTTGATGATGCTAGGATCCATTACACTTGTCGCGCTCAAAGTCACAGGCCCCGACATTGACAAATCGGCTAACAAATACTACGAAGATTATAATTTGTCCGATGTCAATGTCATCAGCGATTACGGAATTACGGAAAATGATGCGAAGGAAATCGACCAAATCAAAAACATCGCAGACGTTGAGTACGGATATTTTTCAGATGCGACGATAGATGACACTCCAACATCATTCAGAATTTTTTCAAATACTAAAAACATATCTAAATTTGAGCTAGTAAGTGGCAAATTTCCACAAAAAATCGGAGACATAGCACTCACCGATCAATACAAATCCAAATACAAAATCGGAGATACAATCAAATTCAAAGAAAAAGATGAAGACAGTAAGATTTTGAAAAAAGAAGAATTCACAGTGACGGGATTCGTCAATTCTACAGAAATTGTCTCCAAGACAGCTTTGGGAAATTCTTCTGCGGGATCTGGAAACTTGGAAGGCTACGCAGTAGTAACACCGGACAACTTCGACACTGATGTCTACACGATTGCACGTGTACGCTTTCACGATGTGCGTGGGCTTAATTATACAGACTCTGAATACACCAGAAAAGTCGACAAACATCAGAAACAACTCGATGAAATACTGAAAGATAACGGCAAACAACGACTCGAAGAAATCAAATCAAAGGCGAATGACAAAATCGCAAAATCCAAGAAGAAAATCGAAGATGCAAAAAAAGAAATAACTGATGCAGAGAAGAAATTATCCGACGGACAAAAGAAAATCGACGACGAAAAAGCAAAACTAGTATCGGCACAAAAACAAATCGCAGACAAGGAGTCCGTAATCAAGAATTCAAAATACCAAATCGAATCAGCAGAAAGCCGTCTTCAAGCAACCAAGAAACAATTGGACGATGCGAAAGTTCAGCTTGACAACGGACAAAAACAATTGGATTCTAAGAAAAAAGAAGTCGAAGCAAATAGAAAGAAGCTATCACAATCAAAAACAACTCTTGATGCCACAAAAGCGAAGTTAGATTCATCAAACGCCCAAATCCAACAAGGAAAAGCAAAGCTACAACAAGCAAAACAAAACCTTGAACAAAAGAAAGCAGAACTCAAAAAACAGGGAATAAATCCTGAAATTGTTCCAGAAATCCAACAAGCTGAAAGTTCAATCGCAGAACAATCAAAAATGATACAACAATCCGAAGCTCAGTATAACCAAGGATTGACACAGTACAATCAGGGATTTGAACAATACAAAGCCGGAATGAAAAAAATCGATGAATTTGACTCGTCACAAGGTAAACTTAACGAGAAGAAAAAACTCTACCAAAATTCAGTTGCAAAGTACAACTCTGGAAGAAATCAGCTTAACGCATCAAAAACAAAATACCAAAACGGAATAGCACAGCTGAATTCATCAAAAAAACAAATCCAAGAAGGATTTAACAAAATTTCCTCGTCACAAAAAGAACTCGACGACAATAAAAAAGAATTTGAAAATGAAAAGCAAAAAGCCGACGACAAAATACAAGATGCAGAATCCAAAATCCACGACGCACAAATAGAAATCGACGGATTATCGTTGCCAGAATATTCGACATACACGAGAAGGACAATGCCGGGTGGCGACGGAATCAAAATGGTTGAAACGACATCATCTGGAATTACGAAAGTAAGTAACTTATTCCCAGTAGTCTTGTATCTTGTCGCAGCGCTAGTAACAGTCACGACAATGACGAGATTTGTCCAAGAAGAACGAAACAATGCAGGAATTCTGAAGGCGTTGGGCTACAATGATACTGATGTCATCAAGAAATTCGTGTTGTACGGACTAATCTCAGGAGGATTGGGCACGATTTTGGGAACGCTACTTGGAACGTACGTACTTCCGTACATTTTGTGCACGTCGCTTTTGGCAAATATGACCATACCACCAGTCAAGTACTATTTTTCATTCAAAATACTGGGCTTATCCGTGGTTTTTGCCATCATCTGCAGCGTACTGCCAGCAGTTTACATCTCGGTCAAAGAACTAAGAGAAACAGCAGCACAGCTCTTGCTTCCAAAACCACCGACAAAAGGCTCCAAGATTTTTATGGAAAGAATCACACCATTGTGGAGCAGAATGACATTCACGCAAAAAGTCACAGCAAGAAATATCTTCAGATACAAGCAAAGAATGTTCATGACGATATTTGGAGTTGCAGGGTCTGTCGCACTATTATTTGCAGGACTAGGAATCTCATCATCAATCAAAGGCATCCAAACCAAACAATACGGACAAATCATCCAATACGATGCAGTAGTTGCTAAGAAAGATTTTGTTACAGAAAAAGAACAAGCAAAAATCGATCAATTATTAAAATCAGATGATATTCAAGGCTACATTCCAGTGCATTTTGAAAATATAACGAAAAACATCCCGGGAATTGAAGACGAACAAACAATAACCATGCTTGTCACACACGCCGACACATTTTCGCCATATATCAATTTGGAACACGAAAATTCCGAAGACGCACTCAAAATAACGAATGATGGCATAGTTATATCGCAGAAACTAGCCGATTTGATGAAAGTGAATACAGGCGACACGATAACGCTAAAAGTCACAAACCAAGATAGAAAATTCAAAATCGCGCAAATCACCAAAATGTACGCTGGACATTTTATCTTCATGAGTGATGATTATTTTGCGAAAATTACAAATGATAAACCGACAAACAACAGCTACTTCATTGCCCTCAAAGACAAATCAAAAACAAACGTCGAAAAAATCACAGCGAAATTTATGGCGTCAAACGGAATCAAAGCCGTATCACAAAACACCAACGTCATCATCCAAGTTGAAACGATGACCAACTCGCTCACGAAAGTAATGACAGTGCTAACTATAATGTCGCTATTACTTGCAATAGTAATTCTGTATAACTTGACCAACATCAACGTAGCAGAAAGAATCAGAGAATTATCCACGATAAAAGTATTGGGATTTTTCAACAATGAAGTAACCATGTACATCTATCGTGAGACAATCTGCTTGTCGATTATTGGAATAATCGCGGGAATATTTGGCGGGAAAATACTCCACAAAGTAATCCTCGAAAAAGTTGCACCAGCGGAAATATTCTTCAACCCAAACATCGAAGCGTGGGTATACATCTTACCGGTAATTTTAGTAATTGTTATACTTTACGCACTGGGAGTAATAGTCAACCACAAATTGAAAAAAGTAGATATGCTTGAAGCATTAAAATCAGTAGATTAGGGAATGTAAAGTAGAAAACCGTGTTTACACGGTTTTCTACTTTTTTCAATTCCACATTTTCACACCACACATACATCACACAGGGACAGGGAAACACAAAAACTCGTAAAACGCTCATCTGTCTACAAAAATTGATAAATTCATCGCTTATGAAACTAAAATCGCAAACTCGCTGACGCTCAAACAGTGCGATTTTTTAACGTTTCATTTCACTAGAATTTATTTCAATTTTTTCCGAATGATTCGCTTATTTACGATGTTTTTGGTTTGTTTCAATGCTAAATTATTCAGCAAACATTCTCCATCTACTTTTTTCTTCCCCGTTTTCGTAGCACATTCGTCTGGCTTACAAAAAATGGAAAATTCTAATCTCAAAATCCTAAAATTTGAAGCACGCTTCGCTTACGCGGTCAAATTTTGGGCGGATTTTTTCGATTGAATTTTGCACAATTTTTAACGTCTCATTTCGCTGAAATTTATTCCAATTTATTCCGAATGATTCACTTATTTACGATGTTTTTGGTTTGTTTACGAAAATCAGAGTCACAGGGCGTATACTTTTTTCAAACACCATCAAAACACTAACAACATTTCACCCCACACACCAAAAGCCCCAATATTGTGGTAAAATAAACTAAAGAAATTATCGGGGGAGAAGGCTATGATTAAAAAAATCGTTAAGGTGGATTACAATGACAAATACGACGATGAGCTCGATAAGCTCAGGGTTTCGGTGTCTATGCTTTTACTTGAACGCGATAATTTGTTGTTTCATGAATGCAAGAATATTGAGGCTGAATACGTTCTGAAATTCGGAAAGCTTGAATACAAGGTCTATGAAGCGGAATGTGAGTATCGCAGGCTGAAAAGAAAGCTGGAATTAATTATAACTTCTCGCAATCACAACGAGCCTATCGATTTGGATACGATTGAAGAACAACTTGAGAAAGAATTGGAGGAATTCTACAAGATACTTAACGCTAAGCTTGGAGAAATCGAAGATGCGAAAATTCGTCAAGGATTACCGCGATTAACCGTTGAAGAAGATAAGGAACTAAAATCGCTCTACAGAAAACTAATTAAAAAACTACACCCAGACATGAATCCAAATGTCACAGAATACGAAAAGGAACTTTTCAACAAGGTTGTAGAATGCTACGAAAACGGGAACTTGCTTGAACTACAAATGATAGAAATATCATTGGAGGACAAATCAATCACAGTTGAAAATTCCCTTGAAGAAAAACAAAGGCTCACCAAATTAGTTGACAGACTCACCTCACAAATTCAAGAAATCAAATCGACTTATCCATATATATTAAAAGAAACATTGGTAAACAAAGAAAAAACCATCGAACGATACAAGGAACTTAACGAAATGTACGACAGGTATTCTTATGAAATACAAATATACACCGAAGAAATCGAAAACTTTCTAAAAGAGGAATAAAATGAGTGACATCATAAAAAAGAACAACGATTATTTGAGAATAAAATACGCTGATGGGCATGGCTTAGCTGGAATCAAACCATTCCAACGTGATATTTTGCTATTCGATACGCATATCGCAGGAACCACACACATCGAAGGAATGGACGAGTTGGAAAAGCACATTCACATAGGAGATAGGCTGGAATTTTACAGACAACAGGACAACCCATACGATGCTAACGCCATCGAAATCAGAAACGATATGAACGTAAAGATTGGATACGTACCAAAAGCTGACAACATTGTATTTTCACGATTAATGGACGCCGGAAAACTACTCTACGGCAAAGTAATATCCAAGGAAATATTGGATAATTGGGTCAAAATCCAAATCGAAATATATTTGCACGAAATATAGGAGAGCGAAATGAACGTGATACTTACAAGCGACATAATGTCTCCTGACAAAAGACAACTTAACAGCCAAAATGGTTTTGCCGACAAAATCCACGAATACGTAGAGGATATTTACTGTCTATACGTTCCATCAGATCCACACACACCACTTTTAACCAACACAATTAGCTCACACTACAAAAGAGCATTCGAAAAAAGTGGATTCACTGTAAAAGAGTGGCAAGTATTATCCATTTACAAAAAATCAATCATACAACAGCTAATATCAAAATCTAACCTCATAATACTTGCGGGAGGTCACGTTCCCACGCAGAACAAATTCTTCCATCACATACATCTTCAAAAATACATCAAAAACTACAACGGACTTGTAATAGGAATCAGTGCAGGGAGCATGAACAGTGCCAAGGAAGTATACGCACAGCCAGAAATTTTTGGCGAAGTCAAATCCACTCACTACCGTAGATTTCTCAAAGGACTAGGAATTGTGGATATATCTGTACTTCCACACTACAAAGAAATCAAACATCAACGAATCGACAACCAACGAATCATGGAAGATGTCACACTACCAGACAGCTACGGAAGAAAATTCTACGCCATAGAAGATGGAGCATACATCGTAGCCACAGAAAACATAATCTACGGAAATTGCTACGTCATAAAAGACGGCAAAATCAAAAAAGTATGTAACACTGGACAAACCGTAAATCTACGAGGAGTAAATTAATGACAGAATTTTTCAGATACAACGAAGATGCCTACACCAATATCAACATAACATTACTAAGACTATCATTAGTCCTAGTAATTTTTTTGGCATACAAACTCAAACACAAAACCAACCTACTCAAACCAGCATTGTTTGTGGGATTATTTGGTCAAATACTACTATTTGCATGGTACGCAGGAAATAATACACTTTTCATCAAAGAAGGATTGCCGCTGTTTCATTGCCGCATATCAGCAATTATGATGCTAATAGCTTACATCTTGCATAAGGACAAACTAATGCGATACTTTGCGTGGCTCGGATTAATCGGAGCCATAATATCATTTGCATTCCCGGACCCTTCCAAATATCTGTGGCCGCACGTAACCAACCTTACCTATACCATTAATCATTTGCTATTAGGATATTGTGGAGCGACAATATTATTCACACAACAAACAACACTCAAACTAAAACATTCACTCATCATAACCACCATAATGAACGCATTAATCATGACAGTCAACCTAATAATCCACACAAATTACGGATACCTAGTACAATTTCCACAATCAGTACCAGTGAAATTCACACCAAAAGTCACATTCCTAATAATGACACTAATCATCACATCTTTGATAACAATTGCTGAAAAAGCACACAACAAATCATATAAGAATCGACAACCAGAACCACAACTGACTATCCAACAATAATCGCACAATATCTAGGAGAAACAATGAACACAATCATCAAACCATTCGACAAGCTCACAACGCAAGAACTATTTAACATCTACAAACTCCGAGTCGACGTATTCGTAGTTGAACAACAATGCCCGTATCACGAAGTAGACGACATCGACACCATCAGCCACCACATATATTTGAAAAACGACAACTCAAAAATCTTGGCTTACTGTAGATTGTACAAAATAGAAGACACATTCCACATAGGAAGAGTAATCGCATCAGAAAGACGCAAAGGATATGGAACACAAATAATGAAATCAGCCATTGAATTTGCGATGCAAACACTTCACGCAGACACCATAATCATAGAAGCACAAACCTACGCCATCGAATTTTACGAAAAATTAGGATTCGCTCAAACCTCAGAACCATTCGATGAAGACGGAATCGAACATATACAAATGAAATACATTATAAAATAAAATTCAATTCAAAAGTCTACACCAGGAACACGAAGTCTTGGTGTTTTTTATTGAGTGAAACGAAAAAAGAGAAATATTCCTTGAAAATTATGATTACAAAATTTTAAATTAAAATTATTAAAGATTTAATGTTTTTTATAATCGTCTCCTACAATTATCATAAAATCATAAAAATTCATATTGCTTGAAAAACCACTGTATTTATATGAAAACATTGACACTTTTATTTTAATTAAGTCTAATTACTAAATTAGATTGAAAATAATAATTTATATTTTAATTTAAAACTAAATAGAATTAACATTACTAGTGAAAAAATAATGTTTAAAACAATATAAACTTAACAAATCAAACAAAAATTTAAAATCTTTCAAATGAAATACATAATAAGTTAAATGAAACACTCCAGAAAATAAAATTCTGGTTTTTGCACTTAAAGAGTATACTCTAGCATTGGTTATCACTTGCAGAACTTATAACCACTTATATTAGGAGACGGAACACTATCGAATTCGTAACTTTACGAAGATTTCTAGAAATAAAGATGTAACAAATTAAAATTTAGCAAAAAAGTTACGATAATAAATATAAAGCCAAAGATAATAAATATAGCGCCAAAGATTTGTATGTTCAGAGAATTATTATATAAACCATATTAGTCCTAATTGCATGAAAAAATGATAAAGTTGTGTATCCAAATTACAACGAAAAGAAAGAATAGGTTATTTTAGACTATTTTATAAGTAGTTCATAGAAGTTAACGTAAAACAGTTAATACTTTAAAAATTATAGAATAAATGATTGATATTTTCAATCAACATATATTTATTAAGTTATATTAATACTGAAAAGATTACTATTCAAAATATTTTTTGAATTTTAAGAAAATAAAAATAGAGGGTATTGTGATTACTGTCTAAATAAAATTTTTGATAAAATCAGAATATTCTGTAAGGTATTATCTAAATGATTAAAAAAATACTAACTCGTGTCGTATAAATAAAGAGAAGTTTGAAAAAAATAACATACTAATTCTTTTTAAGATAATTTATACAAAACATTTGATTTAGATTTTATATTTTAAGTCAAGGCTGTTAGAAATATTTTAAATTATCGAAATTATCTTGCTTTATAAGTCGTATATGGTAAAATGTAGTTATAGGTAGTAATATTTTTTGCACAATAATATTTGTGATTTGCTATGAATATTTATGTATGTTTCATTTATGAATTTTGTCAAGAAATCAAAATTGTTGACAAAAATAAGGAACAAAGATAGTAATGAAAATCAAATTAATAATTAAGGATATCTAGCAGAAGACTAAATATTATAATTTTGAAAATATGTGGTTGGTATTTATTTAAGATAAAACTATTAAAGAAAGGGGGATTAAGATAAAACTATTAAAGAAGGGGGAGATATAACTTTAAATAGTCTTGACACAATTTTTAATTTAGACTATTAAATTTCAAAAAATTTATAACTCTAGAAACCAATAGCTGTAATTAAAATATTACTCAATCGAGAAAAGCAAATCTCTGAGCTAAAATCAGAGAAACCTACACAAGGTGCAATATAAATATTGCAAAAGTGAATTTACGAATTAGAAAAGGAGAAAACATGAAATTTAATGTGAAAAGAGCGACCGCTACAGTCCTCTTAGCAGCTATGTTAATGGGGTCAGCCCCTATTAATGTCTATGCTCAACAACCTGAACTGGCACCAAGCAAAGTTAACACATCGGTTAGAGCTGTTGATACACCTGATTGGGAAGTCAGCGATGAAGAGGCAAATAGTGAATATTGGCCACTAGCAGCTCATAATAGGCTAATAGAACCATCTACGGGTGACTTTATTAAAAACCCTACTATAGAGTATGGTGGATCTTATAATTTAACAGACAATAATTCAAAAGATCGAGAAGTAATTAAACTTTTATACAAGACTAATTCAAGCCCAGGAGGAGCTTGGGCGAGAATGCTTCTTAAATTTGATAAGACTTTATATCAAATGATTGACTGGGATAATAATCAAACAGGAGCTTGGAAAAATCCATCTACTAACAGAGGGCCAGCTAGTCCACTACATTTTAAAAATGGCATAATGAGTTTTACAAGAGAATCAAGAGAAAACGTTGGCTCTAAAAATGTAGTTAGTTTTGATATTGATAAGGCTGGGTTTAAGGAAAATGTACTAGAGGCACCAATGCACTTTGTCCTCAAAGATCAAGAAACACTTAAAAAAGCAAATCTCCCTACTAGCATTGATGAACTTACGAAGGATAAAGAGCCAGTTATTCAAATGAGAATAGTAGATAAGAAGTATGAGAGAGTTCGTATGAATCCAACCAAACATAGGAATGGATACTCAACTTATACACCTTCTACTGTAATACCTAAAAAAGACTACAGAGTAGGGCTCATTCCTCAGTCCCAACAAGACAACGGCTCACCATGGATTTTCGCCCAAGACTCATATATTTCATACGACAAGAATAAGGGATATGTAGACCTTACAATAAGACACAATAAAGCTAATTTAACTGGAACATCTTTTAATCCATATATAGGTCTTAGAACTGTAATGGAAGATAAGTTCTTTAATATCTTAGCAGGAAGTTCTTATAAAAAAGCGAATGGAACAGAAGTTGCTGAAGATTCTAATGCCAAAATAGCTGATGTATTTCTTATAAATGCTGATGAAAATCCTTACGGAAGAGGGGCAACTTATGATAATCCTATAACTGAAAGGAAAATACCAGTGTTAAGAAGCCAAATAAATGATGGTAAGGATGGTCTAAAATATATACAAGTTGTAGGTTCTGACTATAATAAGACAGATTATGAAAGCAATATAAAAACTCAACAAAATGGAAAGGCATTGGATTTATTAATCAATGGAGCAATTGCAAACAGTTTAAAGGGTGTGGCAACAGTTGTTAGATTCTATGTGCAACCGGATAAGTTTGATAAAATCGTTAACGACTCTGACCTTTTGGATATGACTTTCTACACAACCTTTACTATGCAAACAAAGACACCGAAAGATACTTTCACTGGCAAGGTGGATAAGGATAGAAAGCTAAAAAAAGACGATGAAATGATTCTAGATGTTGGAACTGATGAATTTTCTGGTGGAGCTCTTATTGGAGACAGAAAACTTACTATGGAAGTAGGTGAAAGACCTCACACTGTAGTCTTCAATGCGGAATCTAATGCCATTGGGGGAACTTCTCTATATTGGAAAGACAAAACATCTTATTGGTGGAGAATTCCTTATGATATGACACTAAAAGAAGGCACTCCAATTAAAATCTACATGGAAGGATTAAAGAAGCCAATAAAAGAAGTTAGATTTTACAAGAACAAGGACGAGCAAGCAAAGGGCAATAATGGCGATTTCTTTACCATAGCAAAAGATGCTGAAAAAACTGGAGATATGCAATATGCACGTTTCTCAGGCAACTTAAAATCACCTCATGTTGCCAAAACGCAAAATGAAGCTTCAATCCCTGAGATATTCACAGAAGATAATATTATCCATGGTCATACAAAAGTAGGTAATGCCATTGTTAGAGCAACAGGCATTGGAGTAGATAACACATTGCTAAAACAAGCATACTTAACTGATGAAGAAGATACTTTTAAAACGGCGGGTTCAGGAGATAATGAAGAAGTAATAATTGACCAAAAGAAATCACAAGCAGTAATTGTAAACAAAAAAATTGAATTTGGTTATGAATTCTCTACAAAAGATGCTATTAATCCAAAAGATCCATTGGGAGCAATAACAGGTATTACTAATAAAAAGTACAAAATGATTAAGGATGCCCCTATTGGATTTACTACAGAAGATTTTTCAATCAATGCTGTTGAAAAATTACCACCAATTATTGAGCAAGTTCAAGCAAAAGTTAAATTCGATTTAAATGGTGGATATCTAGGAAATGATCCTAATGCTGAAAATGCCAAGAAATCAATTACAAAAATTGCACCATTAAATCAAAATTATAGATACAATGTAGATAAGGAAACAAACTTCCCAACTACAGAATTAAACAAAGATTACAAAGCTAATGCCTTTGAGGGAGGGCATAGAAGAATGGTTGATGATGGCAGTGGTAAGCAAGTAATGGCATCGCATACAGATCAACCATTGGAAACAGAAACTTATAAGTCTATGTTTGATAAATACAATGAGGAACTGGGAAAAAGACTTACAGAAGCAGAAGCACTACCAACAGGTGCCGGAGCTCTAAATGCAATTAGAAATGCAGCAATAAGTGAAGCCCAACAAGATATAGATTCCTTTAAGAATTATGTTGACAAATTCTACACAAGTAAAGGCATAGACATCACTAAATCACAACTATGGTTAAGAGAATTCCCAGGCAAAGAATCGCAAGAAGGTCTAAAGACAGAAAATCCTAAGATGGATAACAAAGAATTCTACGGCTGGACAACTAGGAAGATTGATACGGTTGAGAAATATAACAAATTAGAAGAATTAAAAACAGAAGAACAAGCTAAAGACACAACAAAAACTTATAAGTTTACTGAAAAATCTCCAATCTTATCTGAAATGACAGTATATGCATTCTATGGACCAGTAAAATCACAAGTAACAAATCCAAAACAAACTTATGATCCAGAAAAAGACAAGCAATATATAGAAGTAGCACCTGCAGAAGAAGGAAAAGCCCTACCAGATAATGCAAGCTATAAACTTGTTAAGAAAAACGACGATGGAAGCTATACAGAAGTTGATGGGGCCAGTCAAACAACAACAGAAGATGGCAGACTAGTACTTGATATAACAGATTTGCCAAGTGACAAGTTTGACCCTAATGCAGACTACTATATCGAAACAACAGAAACTGGAAAAGACCGATCTTATTCAAAAGAGCCAATAAAAATTGATAAGGTTGCTCCAAGCTTTGGAGAAGCAAATAAGAATATGACAATTGAACAAGATGCATATGGCTACCAAGTTAAAATCTCAGCAACAGCAGAAGATGCATCAGGCATCCTAAGAGTTTATGAATCTGATAATAAGGATAGCGGTTACTATGATAAAGATGCAAGTCTAACATCAGCTGGGTTAAAAGAAGGTATCTACCAACAAAGTGGTGAAGATAAAACATACTCTATAATAGCCATAGATAAGTTTGGAAATAAGACTACTGTTAAAAAATCAGTAGAAAAGAAAGCAGAGCCCCTACAATTAAACGCTGATGTACCTTATGAAGGAGATGACTTTATATATGTTAGCTCAGAAAAAGGTACTGATGTAAAAATAGAAGTATTAAATAGTGATGATTCAAAGGCATTTGAAATCAATACTAAATTAGCTAATGGTGATGCAGAAATAGATACCCTTGATGATGGTTCTACATTTGAGTTTGAACAAGGACAAACTGTTATAATAACAGCTAGTAAGAATGGTAAGACAGCAAAATTAACTTTAGAAGTTGATTAATGTTGGCAAGTTAAAGGAGGGCTGAAAAGCTCTCTTTTGACAGAACAAGGCGGTAGGTTACTTATCGCAATTATTACAAAAGGAGAAATAATGGATAGAAAATCAAAGTTAGAAAACTTAATCAATTTAAAAAAAGAAAAAGGATCAACTAGAAAACCGAAATATGCAAGTAGAAAATTATCTATAGGTTTAGTATCTTTTATGTTAGGTTTTACTTTATTGATATCACCAACAGATTCAAAGGCAGCAGAAGAAGTATCTTCATCTTTAGCTGAAACAGAAGCTATTGCTGATAAGTCTATTGAAACTACAGATACTAATGAAGTAAATGCAAGCGAAACTGACAAAAATTTAGAAGAAAAATCCGGCCAAGAGTCTAATGAAGTTCAAGAATCCAATGAAGTTGTTGAAGATAAGACTGGTGACTTAGAGCCTGAAACTTTAGAAGAGGTAGCAAGCAAGGAATCTGATAGCTTTACACCATCAATAACTGAAATAACAGTTCAAGAAGGAGATTCAGTAGATGACTATCAAAAAGCTATTACAAATCTACCTGAAGGTGCAAGCTTAAGCATAAGTAGCCCAGCTGATACATCAGTAGTTGGAGTAAGCCATGCATCAGGAAGAATAATATTTGCAGATGGATCTAGTATGGATATTAGCATACCTGTAAATGTTACACAAAAGACTATAGAAAATGACGCTGCTGATACTAAAGCAGGGGAAAATTTAGATATATCACCTGAAAATAGTCAAAACAACCTAAAAAATATTAACCTATTTGCAGTTGAACCAAAATTTAACGGAACTACTGTAAAAACAGTAATAGTAAAAAATGGTATAGGTGAATCTGACTTTAACTTTGCTGGGATATTTGGAGATACACCAGATACTAAAGTAACATTAACAAATAAGAAAGATGGATCAGTTCAAGAAGCCATCTTTAATGCAGAAGATGGCACTATAACCTTTGAAAATCCAGTATCAATGGATGATGTAAAAAATGGTGATGTTTCAATAAAATTTTCTGGTACAAGTATAGCTGGTAAATTCATCCAAAATGAATCAAATGCAAGTTACAATGGTGAGTCTAATGAAACTACATTTACTCTAACACTAAGCCAATATAGAAATAATGATGTCATAGTAAAAACTGTAGATAAGAATGGTTCAGCAACTAATCCAGATTCAACTGCTACTGAGGGAAAAATAAAAATGACTAGCGGTAATGGAAAATCTAGAGAAGTTGAGATTCCAACTGATAACACTGAGACTATGGTTGCTCGTAGACCTAACAGTAGGAACATAGATGATTACAACAAAGGCATAAAAGTAGAAGTTACAAACCAAGAAAAAGGATTTTTAGTAGATAAAGATGGCAACAAAGTATATAAGCCAGGGGAAATCACACCAGATCCAGACGGTTTAAAACCAACTGAAATAAACTTCACAGAAAAACCACTTGTAACAGATAAAGACCAAACAGGCGATACAGACTATGTAACAGTAACTTTCGAATCAGGAGAGCATGGTACAATAAGTGGACGTACAATTTATTATGTTATAAAAGGCGTAGATATTGGTAATAACCTTTCAGTTCCGAACGTAACAGGTAAAGATGGCTGGTCTTATAAAGGATGGAATGCGGAGCCTAAGAATAAGTATGAATCTAATACAAAGTACTCAGCTATTTACGAAAAGAAAACAACAGAAGCTATACCAGCAGAAGTAAAATACGAAGCAGACGATAGTCTAAACTTTGAAGAAAAAGTAGTAGACAAAGCTCCAGTAAACGGAGAAAAAGAAGTAACAACAGTATCTGAAACAGGAAAAGACGATGTAGTAACAGAAAATATTATTACACCTGCAGAAGACGGAGTAACAAAAGTAGGTAACAAGAAGGTAGAAACAAAGACAAATGAAGATGGATCTACAACAGAAACTACAACAATCTACGACGTTGACCCAGATACAGGCGACTTAAGTAATCCAACTGTTACAAATGAAAAGACTACAAAGAAAACTACCGAAAAAGTTCCAGGCAAAGTAAAATACGTTGCAGACGATAGCCTAGACTTTGAAGAAAAGAAAGTAGAAAAAGCACCAGTAGATGGAGAAAAAGAAGTAACAACAGTATCTGAAACAGGAAAAGACGATGTAGTAACAGAAAATATTATTACACCTGCAGAAGACGGAGTAACAAAAGTAGGAAACAAAAAAGTAGAAACAACTAAAAACGAAGATGGCTCTACAACAGAAACAACAACAATCTACGATGTTGATCCAAAAACAGGTGAATTAACAAATCCAACTACTACAAAGAAAACAACAATGCCAGCAGGAACAATCGAAGACATTGCTAAAACAACCAAAGTAACAAAAGAAACTATCCCAGCAGAAGTAAAATACGAAGCAGATGATAGTCTAAACTTTGAAGAAAAAGTAGTAGACAAAGCTCCAGTAAACGGAGAAAAAGAAGTTACAACAGTATCACAACCAGGTGAAGAAGATAAAGTAACAGAAAAAGTTATTAAAGAACCTGAAGCAGGAAAAACTAGAGTAGGAAACAAAAAAGTAGAAACAACTAAAAACGAAGATGGCTCTACAACAGAAACAACAACAATCTACGATGTTG
>OIFD01000168.1_pt1 | contig 20917 bp, 26 predicted proteins | sample 1582021 | NCBI WGS metagenome assembly OIFD01 (sample SAMN07501059, study PRJEB24779) | human gut metagenome | isolation source: stool | host: human infant | place: USA: Pittsburgh, PA | reverse complement strand
TCTAATACTGGAGATGCTGTATCTGCTAAACAAATTCCTAAACATGATGCAATACATTTCCATCCATTTGGCATTCTTGAAGCCATTGTCATTAAATTCATTTATTTCCCTCCTCTTACATTTTATTGTAATATATTACATTTTTTATTATATTCTTTTTTTATCTTTTTTCAATAGTAATTTAACATTTTTTCTTTTTTTTGGTATATTTTTGGTATATAATATATATTATTATTTTTAGAAAGGAGTTTAATATGAAAAGCACTTTAAAGTTGATAAATGTATGTAAAAAATTTAATGATTTTGCATTGCAAAATATAACTTTCGAATTATTGCCAGGAAAAATAATGGGATTAATCGGAGAAAATGGAGCTGGTAAAACTACAACTATAAAACTTATACTTAATATTCTAAACAAAGATACAGGATCCATTTATATTTTCGATAAAAATACGAATGAAAACGAGATTAGTATAAAAAGTAATTTAGGAGTAGTATTTGATAGTTGTTATTTCGTACCTGAATGGACTATTAAAGAAATAGATACTTTTTTCAATATATTTTTTGATAATTGGAATGCAAAATACTTTTATTCTTTATGTAATAAATTAGGTATTTCATCATCTAAAAAGATAAATGAACTTTCAAAAGGAACTCAATTAAAATTAATGTTAGCGAGTACCATGGCATATGACCCAAAACTTTTAATCTTAGATGAGCCTACTAGTGGATTAGATCCTATATCAAGAAATGAATTTTTAAAATTAATTAAAGAATATGTTAAAGATGGAAAACATAGTGTATTATTCTCTACACACATAACTAGTGATCTTGAAAAAGTTGCTGATGATATTACCTTTATAAAAAAGGGGAAAATTTTATTATCTAATAAAACAGAAGAACTTCTAAAATCTTTTAAAATAGCTAAAGGTGAAATTCAAAACCTTGACAAAAATATAAAACCAAATTTTTTAACATATACTGAAACTGCTGATAATTTTATAGCACTAATAAAAACTTCTGATGCATCTAATAATCCTTATATTCATTACCAAGATGCAACACTAGATGACATAATTATATATTATCATGGAAAGGAGTAATCTTGTTATGTCTAATTTTTTATATAATATAATTAAAACAGTTAAATTAGATTACTTACTAGGTAAAAAATCAATAAAATATTATTTTTATTTTATTTTAATAAGTATATTATTAGCTCTATCAAATAGTAATATTATACTTGCTACACTTACTACGATGACACTAATTTCATTTAAGGGAATAAATTTAATCTTTCAATGTGAAGAACGATGTGATATCGATAGACTATATAGTTTTATTCCAATAGAAAAATTTTATTTAGTTATAGGAAGATTTATTTACTCTTTACTTATTGGTTTTTTTATTCTTTTAGTCACAATAATTCCAATTACTATTATATTTTCTATACAAAATATAAACATAGATTCTAAGGATTTATTGTTATCTTTTTTATTAGGGATTACAATTTATATTATTAATATATCTATTCAGATACCAGGATATTATAAATTAGGAACAATTAAAGGCGCTTTTTTTAGTTATATTCCTTTAATTTTATTCTTAATTTTTACCTACTTAGTTGGAGGCTTAGATAATATAGGTATAAACTCTATAAATATATTGTTAAATAATATTCTTTTTATATCTATCGTGTTGTTAATTACATCTATTATAATTTTTATAATATCAATAGTTATCTCAATATCCATTAACAATAAATTAAATTAATATTTTAGGAGGTTATTATGAATAAATCTAAATTAGGAAAAAATTTAACATTATTAGGCCAAGTTATAGGGGTATCATTCGGAATTATGACCATATGTCATATTATACCTCCAAACGGAATTATACTTTGGAGTGCTTTAATAATTGCAATTGCACTTATTTTTATTGGAAAATATATATCAAATTAAAGATTAATACTTATAAATTTTGATAAGAATGACTAAAAATAAACTTCAAAATATATTTTTCACATATAAAAAAGGAAAGTCAGTATATGCTCTCCTTTTTTATACATTTTACTTTCCCAAAATAATATTCACTTTTCGCTAAAATCAGTATTAATTCCTAAATAATTATATTAATACTATCTACTAAGTAAATTCTATTAAGTCTTCCCTACCTCTATTTGTCATACCTAATATATAGCTATAATATCATTAATATAAACCATGCAACAACATATTTACTATCTTACTTCATTTATTGCATAAATTTATGATTAAATAAAAACTTTCTCCAAATTTATATATAAAAAGACCTTATTGACACTACCTTATTGATCTTCAATTTCCTCACTTATTTTTTATTTTCTTTAAATTATTATATAAAAAAATACTGTATATTCTTTTTTAAACAATACAGCATTTTTATCATTTTTTTAGTTTTTCCTCTTTATCTTTTCAATAAACAAATCAACAAACCGTAATTTGCTATTCCATTTTTTCTTGACACTCGCTATACTCTCTATCATGGATTGAAATAATACCACCACATTTGAAACAAGTATATTTTTCTTCTTGTTTTTCCATGAATATTTTTAAACCATATTGTCAAACAAATTCACTATTTTCCGTAAGACTTGTTTGATACCGCTTGTTGTAGCTTTTTTCAAGATTTTTAATCAGCTTGCATGGATAATCAGAACATTCAAAACAATAGAATAATCCCTTATCTTTGATACAATCTTTTATTTTACATTTAGGACAATGCTCTGGGTTTCCCTTATCACTATTCAAACAACCAGCACATGGCTTTTTGTGATAACAGTGTTTATAGCAAACAAGACAATTCATTCAACAAGATGAAAGCATACTTGTGCCAATATTTTCTTTAGGCATTTTCATAATATCACTCCTACAAATCTGGAATTTGTTTAATTCATGAAATTGGATTATAAATTGTTCTATCCAGACTATTTTTATTTAAATAACGAATGTATCACTTTAACAATGGTCAATCCGTAATCAACAAAGAAGTTCTTTTGCTCTTCCGAATATGAATTTCTTTCTGCTATTGCTTCATCTGTAGCATGCCTAAAGCAATGCATTTTCTTTCTATAGCTTGTCACTATATCGTTAGAAATATAATCAAAACAAATCTTAGGATAATCAGGCGTGATAAACTTCCCATTCTTCTTTAATAAGTTTTCTATCAAGTTTGCTATCTCAGCAAGTTTTTCATCTGTGCTCATATTATTGAAAGATGCTTGTCGATTTGATATCTCGACAAACTTTTGATTTATCAAATTATCTATATCAATATAGCTAAATTTCAAATCGAAGGTAAAACTTGCAACAAATTTTCTTCTAACTGCATATCGAACGGTTCCATTATCATCATCTCCCTGAGCAATAATTCTGTTTCTTATTTCTCCATAAGTAAAGTCACTAGGATCTACAGGTGGTCTCTCCAACACTCTAGGAAATTCTTTTATCTCATATCCCATTTTATATAAATAATACGTTATAAGATAAAACCAACATTTCTTTTCACCAATAGAAAAACTTACCTCTGGCTGGCATAATTCCCTGAATTTTGTTATCGCTTCTTCTGCATCATACACTTCAAATTCATAATCATCTACTTCCTTATATCCACTAAAAATATTGTATATCCTATTAATATTCTTAATTGAATCATGAAACCGATAATGATATTCTGCTTCTTGTATATTTTGAAAATAAAATTCTTTTAAATCCATCCTAACACTCCAAATCTTTTAAGTAATTCTATAATGCTCTTCAGATAATCATAACTATAAATTCCAATTTATCTATATAAAACTTAATCCTATTATACCATCTTTTTCAAATACTGCATTATTCAATTTCCAAAGAACATTTATATCGCACTTTCTACATATCATGCTTAAAGTTTATAGTGAATACCAATCTTCAGTAGTCGCTTTCTAATTAGGAAGAAAGTGACTTCGCACTTTCATTTATATTTGTGTTTTTTTGGTGCACCAGCCTATCACATTCCAAGTTTACTTATCAAAAACCATAAAAAAGTTTTTATCAGCAGATCCAGTAGGTATGCAGCTAAAAACTTTTTTATTGCCTTCAGCTTTTTGACAAGCACTTTCCATGTGTAGTCTTAGGCTCAACAAAAAAACAACAACACGAGGTGCTAACCGAGAGTGTTATTTCTAAATGAAAGGGGTTGATTATATGAAAGCTTATAGAATTTTTAATACACCTTATGGAAACAAGCTTTACCATAAAGCTAGATTAAGAGTTGATTTATTTGGAGATATGAAAATTTCAGAAATTGAAGAACTGAAAAATTTCAATATTTTCTATGTAAGTCAAGGTCATGAAGATTTAGTAACTATAAAAGGTGAATTAGTAAAACGAAAAGTAAGATATATTCAGATATTCAATAAAACCATTGAAAGGGGGTGATATGAATTAATTATATTTGAAGGGTGGTGATTATGTGAATAAAAAAAAGAAGAAGAAAAAAGGAACTTCTTCAAGTAAAGATTTAATACAATTAATAACACTCCTAATCAATCTATTAATTGCTATTATAAATCTCTTACTAAAACTATCAAAGTAGAATATGGAAGGGTTCACACCCCTTCCGTTCCTTAAATCTTCTTCTTAAATAATAACATAGTTTAAAGGAGGTTTCCAGTATGAAATTAACGGAAAAATTCACAATCGGAATATCTTCACTTACAATTTTAATTCAACTAATTACTTGCTATTTAATATTAACTAGATAGTAAAAAGGTGTCCCCCAGGGGACACCTAAAGAAAAACATTATACATAACTATAAATATAAGAAAGAAGGTAATTTATTATGAAAAAAGTATCAATTTTTAATATAAAAGGTGGAGTTGCAAAAACAACTTCAACTGCAAATTTAGGGGCTGTATTAAGCCAAGAAGGTAAAAAGGTATTACTTATTGACCTTGACCCTCAAAGCAACCTTACAAAGCTATTTAAGGCTTATAGCATGGACGATTTAACTATTTCTGATGTACTACTTGATAAAGATTTAGATATTACAAAAGTAATTAAACATACAGATTTTGAAAATATAGATATTCTTCCTTCAAATGTAACTCTAGCATTTGCAGAAAGAAAAATTCTTTTAGATGTTAGCAGAAGTCAACAAAATAGACTTGCTAAGGCTTTAAAGAATATTGAAGGATATGACTATTGTATTATAGATTGTCCTCCTGCTCTTAATATGATTACTGTTAATGCTCTATGTGCTACTGATGAAGTAATAGTTCCTATAAAGATAGACAAGTTTGCTCTTGACGGACTTGAATACTTACTTGATAGCATTGAAGAAATTAAAGATGAATTTAATCCTAACCTTAACTTCAAAGGTTGCTTCATAACAATGGATAGTGCAACTACAGTAAATAAAGTAATTAAGCAAAGTTTAAAGGAGTTACTTGGAGATAAAATGTTCAAATCTACAATAAAACAAAATGTTAAAGTTGTTGAAAGTACATTTAATGAAAGTCCTGTTGTATTCTCTTTTAAGAAAGCTAGGGCTAGTCAAAACTACAGAGAACTTTGCAAGGAGGTATTCTAATTATGAGTAAGAAATTTTCAATATCAGAAGGTATGTTAAATGGCATTTCTAAAAATGTAAAAAAAGTTACTGAACTTGAAGCTAAAGAAGGCTTCAAGATTCAGTACCTAGATATTAATAAAATCCATAGAAGTGAAAAGAACTTCTACGAAATTATTGATATAGACGACTTAGCAGAAGATATTAAAATAAATGGTCTTAATCATAACTTAGTAGTTCGTCCTTGTAATGATGGCACTTATGAATTAATTAGTGGTGAAAGAAGATTTACTGCATTAAGTAAATTAGTTTTAGAAGGTCACAAGCAATTTATTAATATCCCTTGTAAAGTTGTTGAATTAAATGACATTGACGCTGAAATAGTTCTTATTCAAGCTAATGCACAAACTAGAGAACTATCCGAAAGCGAAAAGCTTAAACAAGTTAATAGGCTTCAAGAACTATATAAAACTAAAAAAGCTAATGGTGAGCCAGTTGGTAGAATCCGTGATGCTATTGCGAAAGACTTAAATTTATCAACTACACAAGTTGGTAGATATGAAAGAATTAATAATAGTCTTATTCCCGAACTTAAAGAACTTCTTGACCAAGGCAACTTATCAACTTCTAATGCTAGTGAATTTTCAACTTTAAGTGAAGAAAGTCAAAAAGGTATTTTAGAAATTCTAAATAAAAATATCTCCCTTTCAAAGGAAGAAGCTATATCTTTAAAACAAGAATTAAAAAGAGTTGAACTTCAAAAGGAAGAAGAAATAAAAACTAAAAATTCATTAATACGATACAACTCTGAATTAAAAACTAAACTTGATAAGGCAAATACTGATAAATCAGAAATTATTTCTGAAATAGAAGGACAACTTAGAGTTGATGTAAAAAAAGAATTAGATGATAAATACTCTATGAAAATTGAAGAAGTTACCAATGAATATTTAAAAGCTAATGAGGAAAAGAAAAAACTTGAAAATGAAATTAAAGAATTAAAGGCTAATGCTCCTAAAGAAAATATAGAAGAAATCACAGAAAATATAAAACTTAAAGAACTAATTAAAAATGCTGAAAGTGCTATTCTTGCAGTATCTCGTCAAAGTAGGATAATGGAAGATAAGAAAATTAAATTTGATAATAGTATAAAATCAGAACTTGAACACGCTAGAATTAGTTCTACTTTATTTAAAAATTTACTTGAATATTTTAAATAGAAAAGTGTCCCCCGGGGACACTTTTTATTCCTTTACACTCTACTAAACATACTCTGAAACTTCTAAACAAAAATAAATATATTTCACTAATTATTTTTTCATCATATCCTTTCTAATATACGAAGCATCATATAAAACATTAAAAATTTCATCATATCCCTCCAGCAGTTTTGATCTATATAATCTTATATTTTTATGTAATCATATAATTTATCTAAATATCACCATTCCTTCCTTACTTTATTATTCTTTTACATTCATCACATTTATCTATATAAATTAATTTAGAATAGCTCTTATTACCTCTCTTATTTTTTCTTCTAGTATTTATTCTTATGCTATCCTTTATCTTTCTCCCACATCTATCACATATGTACCTATCTACTTCTTTTCCTCTAGTTACACTACTCATAACAACTACTTTTCTTAATATCTTCACCTTAACCAATCACTCCTCCATATTATCTTGTGTATATTCCTAAAAAAACTACAAAATTATATTACCCCTAGTGAACTTTCAAATAGAATCCAGTATAAATTCTTTCTATTAACCTATATTCTTCTAAAGCTATTCTTATAGCTTTAGTCAGTTCACTCCCCCCCTACTGGGACAAATTTCAAAAAAATTATCTTTTGGGGTTGGAGTAAAATTTGATTTACTCAGCTAAAAAGCCATACAACTCAAACTCGCTTAGGTCTAGTATTATCAAGTATAGTACCATCTAACTCGTTGTATCCCCCTCATAGTTTACTCTATGCTAGGACAGTCACACCACTATTATATATTAATATTTAATAGCAACATCTAAGAAAATTCAATCCCCTTCTAACGGTTATTTTATCGGTGGTGAACCGATAAGTTTTTTATAGTGTTATTCCTTTAACCACTTGCCAAAAACTCTTGGACTTTTTCTTTATTAATATTAATCTAAAAGTGTCCCCCGGGGACACTTTCTAATTCAAAACTTCTTTAAGTTTATCTCTATATTCTTTCTTTGCTTCATAAACTAAAGCTTTTTCTTTATAATAATTTTTCGCCTTCTCTATAGTTTCCTTATAGCATCCTTCTTTAACTACTCTTTCATATTCCTTCTTTGCTCTAATCATTTCTCTATATGCTATTTTAGTTTGTTCAATATACTCTTCTAGTATTGTTGGCTCAAACATTAATATAATTTCTTCTAATTTACTTTTTTGATTTTCTATATCTTTAATATCACTTTCATATCTACTTTGAATTGTTATCCCATTCAATAATTCAAGAAATTTCTTTGTTTCTTTTGCTAATTTATATACATCTTGCTTTTTGAACCTGTTACCATTTATCCCCATTTCAAACGCACCACCATATCAAAAATTAAATTTATAGGCAGATTTCTTCTGCCTATTTTACATCTCTAACTCATTTTCTTTTTCATTACTTTTTTGGATTATGTTTTTATATATATTGCTAAATCTATCATTCTCACTATTTTTTTCATCAAAAAAAGAAGTCTTATCATTGCTGCTTGATAAAACTTCTTTCTCATTTTCTTTTATTGAATTGTAAATTGATATTGCTTCTTTTGCACTTGAAAAATTAATACCTTCATATTTTTCAAGTTCTTTAGAAACTTCTTTTAAAACAGATTTTTCAATTATATTTATATAAGATATTGTTGTTTCTCTAACTTCTTTTAAAAGATTTTGTTTATCTTTTAATTCCTTCCCATTAGTCCAGCCATGTAAATAATTTATAGAATAATCACTTGTATCAAGCCCAAAGTATTGCCCCATTGTATATGCAACCATTTCAGCTTGAAACTCTTTTTCTTCCCTCGTATAGTTTTCTCTAGTATATTTGGTATGAAGTTTTGCATGAGCTAACTCATGGAAAAGAGTTTTTATATTCTGTAATTCGCCATTCCTAGGATTATAAATAACTTCTTTGGTATATGGTAAACTTGCACCTTTTACTACTCCTAATTCATATGTAGGCTCTTTTATAGTCACCCCTATTTTTTCAGCTACTTTTTCTATACCTTTATATAAAAACTCATATCCAGCAACATCTCCTTCAATCCATTTGTTAGGGAATATATCTGGAAGGTCACTGGCTTTTGCCGTGGTTTGACTTATATCAAATACATTTCCTAATTTAAAATAAGTTCCTTGGATAACTTTAAGCTCTCCACTTTTTATAAGTTCCTTTTCCTTATCTGTTGCTTTTTCAACTTCTACTAACTCATCTTTATCTCTACGAAATTTAGGTTTAGACTTTATTGGAACTAATATCTTTATTCCTTTCTCACCTTTTTTCACTGAATACCCTTGCTTTTTCCAAAAATCATAACTTCCAACTGCTAATGCTCCTTTAAACTGATTATTTATTAACATAGCATTGTTAAGTGAATAATTGTAGAAATTACTCATATATCTTAAACATTCTTTTATACTTTCTTCACTTATAAAATGTTCTTCTATTTTCTTTTCTGCCGATTCTATAAGGTGATCTACTTCCTGCTTCTTTTCTTCAAATGATTTTGTTTTATATTTCTTTTGATTACTCATTTTCTTCCTCCCAAAAATAAAGTACCAGGACTTTTAATTATCCTGGTACTTATATAAATTATATTACTGTCATAGTTCCTTCATCAAAAGGAATTAAATACGTTTCATTTTCATTAAAAGATGACTTTAATTCATCTATAAATTCCTTACTAGCCTTTACTTTAAGCTTATCTTTTTCATTAACTTTAATTCCAATTATATGGTCATCTTTAATCTCTAAAACCATTAATAAATTTTCATCATTCATAATACTTCTCTACTCCATTTCTAATTCATTATTTTTAGATTTAAATATATCTAATTCAATCCCTATATTTTTATTATTGTTTTTTAAATATGGAACACCATTATCTACTACATTACTTTTCTCATATGAATCAATATGTTTTTTTTCTCCAAGAACCGTATCTTCATATCTTTCCATATATGTTTCTTCATTATATCTATCATATTCAAGTTCCATTATTCCCATAATCTCTCTATCTAAGTAACTATGGAAGCTCTTAAAATCTTCTTTTTCAAAGTCATGCTCCTTAGCTTGATTTAAATATTCTTGAGTATATGAAGATATGTTTAGATTTCTCTTTTCCATAAACTCTTTATCATTTTCAGAAATTAATTTTTCAACTAGATTATCAAACTCTTTAGGTTCTAAATCTAAAATGTTATCCAAATCATCTTTGGTTATATCTTTTATATAAAAGTCCAAAGTTTCCACTGAAAAATCACTAACCTCTTTAAGATTAAATAAATAATTATCTCCAAGGTCATTATTATATTTATTCTTTGGATTATTGGAAAAATGAACATTACATACTCCATTTTCAAAATCCTCAACAAAAAAAGATGTTCCTTTCTTTATGAAAGAACCATCTTCTAAATTTAAATCTTTTATTGTTATACGTTCTGCTTCAATGTCAATACTATTCTCATACCTTACTTCATGAATACTCCTTTCTCCTTCCTTTGAAAAACTCATTAATTCATTTGCTTCAAAAAAATATTGATTCCCACGCTCACTATTGTATATATTGTTAGAATTATACTCAAAATTAACTTTATATTTTCCATCTTCAAAGCCTTCAATTAAAAAAGATGTTCCTTTCCCTATGAAAGAACCATCTTCTAAATTTAAATCTTTTGTCATTATGTGTTCCTTAGTATCATCAATTTCTTTTTCTTCATTATGACTAATTCCATTTTCCCTATACCAATCTAATTTATCTGTAAGTATGTTATTTATTTGCTTATATTCATTTAGTTCATTTAAAGTTTCTAAAAACTTTTCTTCTAGAATATCATAATCGCTTGTTAAATCACTATATACACCACTTAACTCTTTATCAGATTTTAACTCTTCATACTTTTGTTCTAATAATTCAATCTTTTTAGCTTCCTCCTTAAAGAAAACTTTAAATGCTCTTTCTTTTAAATTATCAATCCATCCCATAGTTTTTACCTCCAATAATTTTTTACAACAAAAAAATGTCCCCGGGGGACACTTTTTATAAAGTATATTAAATTAGGATAACTAGTTGTTAGTTTATCAATAATAATAATTACTTAGTAATCTAAACTTTCCTTTTCCACCTCAATTTCTCTTTCTAACTCTTTATATGCTTTTCTATTTTTTATGTGTTGTACTTCATTTGAAAACCCCCTTTTTACATCATTAATTTGTTTTCTTGTTATATTTATTTTATTAAATGATTTAAAGTCTTTATTTCCTTCTCCCCTCCCTTCAATTAACTTTAAATCTTTTCTCTGCTCTTTAGCATATCTTCGCATTTCAGTTAAAAAAGCGTTTCCCATTCTTTTATATAGATAATCTAATTCATTAGTCTTATAATCCTTATATTTCCCTTTCTCTTTTCCTTCTCTACCTTCTCCATATAATTTTTTATACTCTTCAACTTCTACATCTAATAATTTATCTAACTCATTAAAATCTTCTTTACAATAATTATTTATATAGTATTTACTTAGATTATCAATTAATGGTCTAGCTTCATCTATTGAATTATAAGCATACTGCCATTGCCTTAAATCTTCTGGAAGAAGTTTTATAATATTAATAAATTGTTTCTTCATTTCTTTATCTCTAAAAGTATTTATATCTTTTTTTCTATTAACAATTTTCTCTCTCATTAATTCATTGATTTTGTCATGTTCTTTATTCCTGTCTACTAATGAATTTACAAAAGCACTTTTCATATTACTTAATGTTTGTGGTTTTAATTTTCCCTTTTTTTTGCTTGGTTCTAATTCAACCAAAGAAGTGTGGATATGAATATTATCAGTATTATAATGAATATCAGCCGTCCAAACCGCCTCATTTAAATTCTCTTTCTCAATACGAAGGCTCATTGCTTCTCGTATTGCTTCTCGTATTTTCCCTTCATTTAATTGTTTGGTTTCACTATTATAATACTTATTTTCTTCAAGCCATTTATTATCAAAACTGAAAACATCTTTCCATAAATAACTTCCTCTTTCTTGTGCTATCCTATATGCATCTTTTAATTTTTCTTTATCTTCATCTGACAATATATCCTTATCTTCTGTAAATAATTTTACTGTAGTTTTATCCTTTTCCTTTTTACGATTTTTACTATCCATATACTCTAAGTATTCAGCATAGTTACTTGATTTTAAATCTAATTCATTATGTGTTTCTTCTCTATCTATATAATCAATATATCCTCCATAATCTTTAAAGTTATTCTTTTCAAATTCACAAACCATAACTATTGCTGGTACTGCTCTACTCATTATCTAACTTCCTTACTCTACTTTTAGATATTCTTTTTCTTACTGCTTCTTCTGCTAGTTCTAAACCTTCTGCCTTAAAAACATCAGAAGTAGCAATAAATCCAACATTATTTTTTATGAAGAATCCATTAAGCATTTCCATTACAATTTGAGTATTTCTATCTGCTGAATTAATACCTTTTATTATTTTAGTTAATTCACCTTTTAATTCTTTTGCCACTTCACTTGCAATTATTTTTATCATCTGCTCTATAGTTGTATCTGATTTACTTTTATGCTCCATAGCAATAAAATCTATTGCTGAACTCATAGAATTTATATTAGCATTTTCTTTTTGAATATCATTTAAGTAATTAAAAGTATTTTTTTCAATAGAAAAATTCCTTTTTATTTTTGGTTCTTTTTTACTCATTTACTTTCCTCCTTTTAATTCTCTTACCACTTCACTAACAACTTTCTTTATTAATACTTCTATTTTTGTATTAGACTTTTCTTTATGCTCTTTTAGAACCAAATTTATTGCTTGATTAATACTAGATAAGTTATGAGTTCTTTTAACTTCTTTTAAATAATCTAATAAATCACTATCTATATAAAAATGCTTATTTTGTTTTTCACTCATTTTATAACCTCACTTCTATATATCAATTAAATTTTCTTCTAAAAACTTTGCCATAACTTCTGTATTCTTTTCTATAATAGAACAAGACATTTTCAATAATTTATCATATTTATTTTCAAAATCTTTAAATTCGCTTAAAGCAGTTAAATTTTCAAAATGATTTCTTAAATATTCTTCTCTACTTCTATATCCTTTTTTCCTTGCCATTTCATCAATTGTCTTTACAACTTTAGGTGAAAGATTTCTAATTACTATATCCATTTTTAAATCTCCTTTTACTAAATTTATATCAGTTAAAAATACTTACGTATTTTTTTGAAGAGCATAAGGGAAATTTGCTATCACACAAGGTGATAGGCTAGGCAACGCCTAGCATTAACTTGATATCACTTTTTAGTATCAAAATACACTATTTATACACCTTTTTATACACTCAAAATACACTGTTTTTAATCTAATATTTTCTTATAATCTTCTTTCTTTAAATTCAATTTTTCTATCTTTGCTTTTAATTCTTCATTACTTTTATTTAACTCTTGTATTGATTTTTCAGTATCTAATTTTTGTGAATAAAGGCTATCAATTTTAGTATTCATATCTATTAATTCACTTTCAGTTAGATATTTTCTATCAATTTCTAATCTATTTATTTCATTTTTTAACTGATTAATTTCTTTATTTTTTTCTTCTATCTGCTTATGGTTTTCTTCTATCTGTTTATTAACATCTTTAATTTCTTCATCTACAGTTTGAAGTAAATAATCCTTTTTACTTTTCTCTTTTAACGATTTATCTTCTACACTTTCCCTTCTATCCACATAAAACTTTGCACTTGTTTTTGATTCATTATCTTCTGTAAATAGTAATAAAATTGTAGTCCACTCTTTAGGTAATTTAACTATCACTGTATAGTCCTTACCATTTAGATTTATCATATTTACATCTAATTTTTTTGTAGGATTATTCCTTTCTTTAGCTTCTAATAAAAGCTCTCCACTAAAAGTCACACTTGTTTTTTCTATACTAAAATTAACTTCTAGTATTCCATTTTCATTACTATAGGTAGCATTTTTCATAATCATTTTATAATTTGGTAATGCTATTTCTTTATTAAAATCTGTACTCATAATATCACCTTCTGAATTAAATAACGAGTTAGATGAAAAGAAAAATAAGTACCCTATTACTATTACTACAAGTGCAATATTATACTTTCTTGATTTATAATTACGACCTTTATATTGATAACCTTCATTAGATTTTTTAGAATCCAAACCTATTTTATCCTTAATATTATTTAATACTTTTTCTATTTTTTCTTTCAAATTATCTCACCTTCTTTATTTATGAAATAATAAAAAAAATGTCCCCCGGGGACACTTTTTATTTCTCATTCACTACTCTTCTAACCACACCATTAAATACTTTTTTATAGTATGAGGAATTCATATTTGATATTGTAACTCCACTACTTGTACCACAATGAATAAACTCGCCACTTCCTAAATAAACTCCAACATGACCATTCTTTTTATAGGTATCAAAGAAAACTAAATCTCCTCTCTTTATATCATTTGCATTAACTGCTCTTCCCATTTTAACTAAAGAATCTGTAACTACACTTTCTCTAGCACCAAGTTTTAAACCAGCACTATCATACATATAATGAATAAACGAACTACAATCAAAGATACCATTATCTACATCATATTGAGTTCTACCGCCACCCCATTTATAAGGTCTACCCATCCACTTTTCTCCTGCCTTTATTGCTTTTTCTATAATTTCATTTGAGTTTTCTTCTATTCCAAAATTTCTAAATTCTATTGCATATTTAAAAACTTTATTAGGGTAATCATACTTTGCATCATCTAAATTTATGTTCATTCCATAGAAAGGTCCACCATTATAACAAGCAAAAGTTCTCCTTAAAATCTCCTTAAATTCCTCATTGTTTTCATCTGCTTTCCAATCAATTAAATTCATATTTTCAGTGCTATTATAATCTAATCTATTTGTTTTTCCTTTCTTATAAAGCACATAATTAAAATAATATCTAACTTCATATGCACCAGCAATTATTTGTACTCTAGGCTCTTTTAAATATAAACTCCACATTTCTTCACTATTAGAAAATTTATATCCAATTTCTTTATATACATTACCCAAACCTAAATTAATTAAATAGGTCCATAAATCTTTTCCAGTTGAACTATCATATTTTTGTATCTGCATAATTCCATATGCTCCACCATATTCTGTATTGGGATTAAATCCACTTTCTTGTTTTGCAACTGCTGCTAACACCCAATTAGGAACATGAAATATTTTACTTGCTTCATTAAAATATTCAACATACTCTGCTGGTACTCCTAATGCTCCTATATCTCCCATTTCAATATTTTCTTTATTCATTTCATTTGCTATTATTATTGCTACAAGTGAAAATGTGAATAGTCCAGCTATAATAATCATAGCGTTTGATATACCTAAAAAAGCTAGAATCTTTTTCTTAAGTTTTTTATTTAAATGCTTTTTTACTATACTCTTTTTCCCTTTTTCTTTACTCATTAAATCACCAACTCAATAAAAAAAGACTAGATCAACCTTTTATCAATCTAATCTTTAAATATTTAATACTCTTGTAACTCTACTAAATTCATTTAATGCAATACCCATAATACAAATTAATTTCACAAAATTAATTGCTATTCTATTAGATGAATACATATTGAAGTTACTCCATACTATAACCCCCTTCTCCTTTAATCTATTTAATGAAAATTTATTGATTATATATGTCATTGAATAAATAATATACAATAATGCTATTTTGCTCTGATTACCTTCTGTAAAGTTTAATAAACCATACAATCCTATAACCATAAAAATACCAAATAACTTACCTTTCATAAAAATATTTATAAAGTGTATTATATAAGCTATACTTTTATCTGAAAATAACCTTCCAATAAAACTATTCAATTTTAATTTCAATTTTTCTCTTTCCTTTCTATTGAATATTCAGAAACCCTATATACCCCATTTTCTTTTGAAAATAATATATTAATATCACCTTTTTCTTTATTTGTAAGATTTCCACTTTCATCAAAAACATTAGCATAAGCTTCAACATTCCACATTATAGAATCCTCTATATCATCATATTTTGATTCTATAACTTCCACAGATTCAACATCTCTTTTATACACTTCTAGTTCTTCTGTATTGGCTACTGCAATTATTCTTTCCTTCAAAGCTTCTGTCGTATATTTAACTGATTGCTCTGGGAATTTTAATGGTTCTTTTGAATCTACAGAATATATTAATTCTGCAAATTTTAAAGCTATTTCCTTAGTATTTTCTAAGTCATCAATATTATATTTTTCATCACTTTCACCAGGACTATTTTCATTTGTTATACTATTTGTATTTTCATTTTCAAGAGAACTTAATTCATCTGAATTTTCTTTAGAAGGAATAAAAATTATAATACTAAAAAAGACAATTATTATGACCAAAATAATTGTCAATAACTTCTTATTCATATTATCTACCTCCTTTAAATAACCTTCGTTCTTCTTCTGTTATTTCAATTTGCATAGCAATATTTTTCATACCAGCTATAGATAGAATACATTCTCCTTCTTCAAAAGTAGGTATCATATTTATTTCACTTTCTGTTAATGATCCATTAAATATCTTCTTTATAGCTTCAATAGCGTTGTTATCTTGTTGCATAATGAATTTATATTGAGTTAATTCAAATAACTTCTTTAACTCTTCTACTGCTTCACTTTGTGAATCTTGAGGAACATAATCCTTAATAGATTGATTTGCTAGTAAAACAGAACCAAAATATTTTCTATCTTCTCTTTCCATTTGAAGTACATATCTTATTCCATCAATATTATTTGCATTGATATAATTGTGAGCTTCATCTAGTACTATTAGAAATTTAACTACATCTTCTATTGGCTTTCCATTATCCTCGTACTCCATTTTTTCTCTTTTACCTTGCTCTGTAGCTTGTCCCCAAATAGATGTTAGTACACTAAATATTTGTGTCATGAATATTTGATTTTCAAATTGATGTAATGTACCTACTTCATATGAAATTATTTGCTCTTCTGATAAATCATCAATTGTTGAATGACCATTAAATAATTTTCCATAAGTATAAACTAACTTCTCTAATATTAGAATTATATTCTCTAATCTATTTACTCTACTTGGCGTTAAATTCTCCCTTACAATTTCCTTTTCAACATCTGAATACAATTCTTTTTTAGTAAATTCTAATAGTTCCTCCATGATAGGATAATCTTCTTTTTTATATTGAGTACATTTAGATATGTCAATTCCATATTCAATATAAAAGTTTCTCACTACCCTATCAAATTCAGCTATATCACTAGTTGCATTTCCTGATAGTGACTTATATAGCATTGATAATTTACTCATATGAACTGTATAGCATTGTTCCTCTAAAATCTCATTAGTTTCTTCATCAATTACAGTAGGATAAATGTGTAATGGATTTATTATTCCACTTGAACCATCTAGGGAAACTACTTTACCTCCAAATCTTTTAACAAGGGTTCTAAACTCTCCAGACTTATCTATGATTCTTATTTTATTTCCAATTAAATAATTGTTTAATATTATCTTTTTTAAAGCTGTTGATTTTCCAGCACCAGTCATACCAGTTAATAAAGCATTATATGATTTTCTCTTTTTATCTTTATGAAACAAATCAAAAAGGACACTTCCTCCAGTAAATGTTGTACCTAAGAACTGTCCAAAAGGATCACTTATATTTGTATAATTAAAAGGAAAACCTGCACCTAAACTTAGTGAAGGTAGCCCCTTTCCTTCTCTTGCATTTTCAAACTTTTTTTGTTTATCAAAATTCGTAAATAAAGATTGCCATTCATATTCTTGCTCGTTAAGAAGAATAACACCCCTATAATTTAAGTGTTCTAATTCATCTAAGATTTCACCTACCTTCTTTTCAACCGCTTCTCTAGTTCTTTCTGCTACATATATTCTTAAATGAATTAACTTTATAACTTCTCCATATTTTAATACTTCTTCTTGAAGTGTCATAAGAGTATTAAATTCTTCTTTGGCTATTACTTTATCTTGGTATTCCATACTATCATAATATCTTGATTCTTGCTCTTTAATTGATTTTCCAAGTTTCTTTAATGCTTCTCCCTTTTCTTCAAGACCAATATCAATTGTACTTATTGTATTTCTTATATTCATAATAGCATTTAACCAAAATTCTTCTACTTCATTTGGATAATCATAAAGATGAATTACAACCTCATATCCATCACCTTTTTTTATTATGTTATCCTCAAAACTAATACCACCTTGTGGTTGTACCCTTGACAAAAAGTATGGATTGTAATTATATTTAACTTCAACCTTTGCCATACATATACCTCCAATCAAAAAAAATGTCCCCGAGGGACACTTTTTTAATCACTACTTTTCTAATTTTATTCTTATATATTTTCAAAAATAATTGAATCAATACCTAAACCATTTCTTGTTGTTGCTATTTTAGGAGTTCCAATGAAATTTCTTTCTAAAATATTACCTACGATATTATTACAATTAACACATTTAATTTTCTTTCCACAATCACATATTTGTAAACTTTTATCACAACATTCACATATTTTAACATCAGCCTTAACATATTCCAATATGCCATTTTCATCAAATATTGATATAATTTTTTTCATACTACCACCTCATTATGATATAATTAAATAAAATTATTTACTAAGGAGTTATTTATGAATAAGGAACTTATTTTATTAAAGTCTAATTTAACAAAATTAAATTCTTTAAATATTGAAGAAAAACTTTTTTATTTACATAGATATACTGAACAGGATATAAAATTAAGAGATTTTTTATATAACCTTACCCTTACTAACAATTTTCCTAAAGAAGTTGTTATGTTTACTAACTATTTATTATCCTTAAATGATTTTTTCATCGTATCAAATTTAAATAATCAATTTGCTTTTAGACTTATAAAAAAAGATTTTTCATTATATATTGAGATAGCAATTTCTCTTAATACATCTACTATTCGTCCTATGAATAATTGTAAATATAATCTCGAAATTTTCTTTATAATTTCTCACAAAAATCATACTCATGTTGGAAGTGATTTCTTAAAAAACTTTTTAAAATTTCAAAATCAAGTCAACATACCTATAGTTATATATTGTTCCAATGACCTTATATCATTCTATAAAAAATTTAACTTTAAGCTAATACGAAATAACTCTAATAATGAGTATTTGATGATATATGGATTATTGTAATCCATATATCATTTATATTTTAGAATTCATATTATTTAACTTATACATAATCATTAATTTCTTTTCTCTATCTATACTTATAAGTCCTAAGTTTCTACTACATCTTAAAAGCAATTCCTTTTTATTTTCAAAGTCTTTTTCATCATCTGCAAATATCATACAATAGTATTCTCTATCACTTCTTAATATCTCTATTGCTTCAAGCCTTCTATATTCTTTTTCTAACCATTCTTTTCTTACTTCATTATCACAAGAGTTAAGTTTTCTTTTTATAAAATCCTTCTGTACTTGGGTATTAGTCGGAAAATTCATAGCAATAATTTTTAAATTACTTTTATACATCTTTAATAGTTTTGTAAAAGCTAATATTCCACCTTTAGCCTCATATATATTCATTGATGAAATATCAAAACTTGGTATTTGATAAATGTCTATAATACCATCCTTGGTTCTTATAGCATTATCATCATTTATATCTTCTAATGGTGATAAATCTGGTATATTCTTTTTTATTTTTTTAGTTTCCTTCTTTAGATCCTTCTTAATCTCTTTTTCTCTTTTTCGCTCTTCCCTTATTTCCTTCCTAGATTTTTTTACCTTATTAGCTTCATTTGATTTTACCTTTTTAATTTTTCCAATATTAAAATGACTACTATTTTTATCTTTTTCATTTACCATATTTTCAATATCATTCTCATAAGTTACCTTTTCTCTCTTTACTTCTTCAAGCTTCTTTATATTAACAAATCTAGCCACTTTATATTTCACCACCTTTATTAGATAAATAAAAAAGATGTCCCCCGGGGACACCTTTAATACTTATTACTTATTTTATGATAGGTTTCCCTATCTCTTTTTATAAAATAGTATATTGAATGATAATTCTTTTTTCCTAAATTATCTCTGGAATTTAATATCAAATAAAAAACTGAAGCCATTGAAAAAATATAATATGGAATTCTTAACGGAAAGTAAACCAAACTATCTAAAAAACTTGTTACTACAAATGCACCTACAAGAACAAGTAAATCTACAAACATAAATCCCCTTCTCATAGATATTTTAGCTGATAGTTCTTTTGGCATTATAAACTTCATTATTTGCCCCTCCTTTTCTTTTCAGAATGTTTAATTCCTGAATTTTTTCCTATTTGATAAACTCGTTTTACTTTTGTAGTAGCTTTTCCAACTTTAGTTTTCTTAAATTCTTCTTTGGCAAATTCACTTATAGTTCTTGTTTCGATAATATTATTTACCACACTAGGATTAGATTGTTTATTTAATGTTTCTACTTCTACACTCTTATGATTTAAACTTGATTCTTCTGTAGTTACAGTGCTTGTTCCTTCCCTTGAAGTAGCACCATTTGATTGTGTATTTAAGCTTTCTGTATTTATGCTCTTATTGCTTAAGTTTTCTCCTTCTGTAAGTATTGTACTTGTTGCTTCTCTTGAACCAACACCACTTGATTGTGTATTTAAACTTTCTGTATTTGTACTCTTATTACTTAAGCTTCCTTCTTCTGTAGGTATGATTCTTGTTGCTTCTCTTGAACTAGCACCACTTGATTGTGTATTTAAGCTTTCTGTATTTATGCTCTTATTACTTAAGCTTCCTTCTTCTGTAGGTACATTGCTTGTTGTTTCCCTTAAACTGCTACCACTTGATTGTGTATTTAATGTTTCTGTATTTATACTCTTATTACTTAAGCTTCCTTCTTCAATAGATACATTGCTTGTTGCTTCTCTTGAACTAGCACCACTTGATTGTGTATTTAAGCTTTCTGTATTTATGCTCTTATTACTTAAGCT
>OIFD01000166.1_pt1 | contig 21397 bp, 21 predicted proteins | sample 1582021 | NCBI WGS metagenome assembly OIFD01 (sample SAMN07501059, study PRJEB24779) | human gut metagenome | isolation source: stool | host: human infant | place: USA: Pittsburgh, PA | reverse complement strand
TATAAATATTGGACACTCAACTCCAAGATGTATAATTCCTTTTGGGGTAGAAGCAGAAGTAAATGTAAGTAAACAAACTATATCCTTTAATTATTAAACAAAATTGAGCTAAGCCATGAGCTGTTTTTTCTACTTTAGAATGATTTAGTAAATTATAAGATGTTTATTGATCGGCATATTCTCACATACGAGGCTTTTGAAAAATAACCAATGTTATCCATACTGACCAATCAATCCACTGCGAAGCTGTTGTGTTGTTGGAGAAGAATTAGAAAAACCTGAGAGCTTGAAACAATATATTCTTGATTTTGTGGATTTATTATTAAAAGGTTAGTATTTTGAAATTAGTGGTTGGAAATTTCTTTCAAATACTTGTTTGTAGCTATATTTTGGATATTGGGTAGGTTGTGTGCACGGTAATAACGGAGTTAAGGAAAATATATGAAACTAAAATTAATTAAACTAACTAAAGAGTATGAATTAAAGCTTGGTGAGATGATTGATGAATGGAAGATTGACCAAGAAATGAATAACACAAACACTTCTCCGAGGTCAATATTTAAGAATGATTACCATGATTTTGACTATTATCTAGATAACTTAGAAGTAAAATCTAAAACCGAAAATAAAGTTCCAGATTCAGTTTTCTTTCTTTTAGATGAAGAAAGAGATAGGCTTTTAGGAGCTGTAAATATTCGCCACTATTTAAATGAGTCAATTTTGAAAGAATTTGGACATATTGGAGATGGAATAAGACCCAGTGAGAGAAGAAAAGGCTATGCAACAGAAATGATAAGACTAGCTTTGATAGAGTGTAAAAAGTTGGGAATTGAAAGAGTACTCATGATTTGTGATAAAGAAAATATAGGATCAGCTAAGTCTATTATTAAAAATGGTGGAGTACTTGAAAATGAGTTTGTTAATTCAGATGGTAAGACAATTCAAAGATATTGGATAGACAATTAATTGTGTTTAAAAGTACAGCGTAAAACCACAATAGAACAATAAAAAATTTATATTAAAATTTAAAACCCGGCTTTATCACAATTGATAATTGTCGGGTTTTGTATAGTAGAACTCTAGTTAATATTAAATGCCAAATCCATGAATGAAATTATCATCATAAAATACTATATTTTTTATTTCAAACTATCATCGCTAAATCCTGAACTTCTAAAAAAATAATCAACAGATATACTTTTAAATTTTCTCCTGTATTTGCTTTTAATATTTGCTAATGCTGTCACTAAAGACTTGTATTCTTCTTTAGGAATTACTAGTTTAAGAACTAAAATTAAGTCATGCAAATTTTTACCTGTATATTTCTCATCAAAAAACTTTTCAAAAACAGCCGTTTGCCCCATTTTACTCAAAGAGAAAGAATACATTACTTCGTCATGAGCACAAACATTTCTAAAAAAATTGCAGATTTTAATTATTTCTGTAAGTTCTGTCTTACTAATTTTTTCTTTAGATTTATAGCTTTCCTTGTATCTTTCACCAAAATCTCTAGCAATCATATTTTGAAGTGACTCATCAAGAGAGTTGTAGAAATAAGATATATTTCCTAAAGTAAGGAAGTTTACAAGTACCCAAAGAGGTATACTGTCATGTTTTTTTATATAATGTTTAATCGGTTTCTTACCGTTTAAATTCTTATTCTCTCTACTTATAGTATTGGACAAATTTGCTATTGTTTTTAATACATAATTTAATTGGTGTTTTGAGCTTGAATAATTTTCGATTTGTAGGTAAGGATACAATCTATCTCTATGTATATCCGAAAAATGATACGCACATGAAGTTTTTAAAAGCTTTTCAAAACGAAGTAATGAAGAAAAAACTACTTCCTTCAATTCACGATCCATTTCGTGCAGGTAAAAAATTTCTTGAAAACTACTACCATCCTTATATTTATCTTCATCTTCAGTTGAAACCTTAAGGTCCAAGAATGGTGTTTTATATCCATTAATCAAATTATAGTAATTCAATTGTGATAAAATAATTTTTGCATTATCTGGATTATCAATATTTAGACCTCTTGAAGAAAGAATTTCAATTTGCTCATCATAAGTTTTAAATGGCTTGCTCATGTATCCACCTCACAAAAAATGCCCCGCCACGTATGGCAAGGGCTTGTTCCTTATATATATTATAGTAAAAAATTTACATATAGTCAATTATACCTGGTTAAATAGTTCAATTAAAATCTAATACATTTAAAATGTATTGCCAAACAAGAATAAAAAATTTTCAATGAATGAATCAATTGCCTTAAAATACATAAATGGAATTATTAACACTAAATATTTGTGGTAAAATTAAATTAACTAAAAAATTATTCTATGAATTCAAGGAAATTAATCGAATCTAAAAAAGGAGAAAAATGAATATAACACAAGAAGATATGAAAATACTATTGAAATCTCAACAAGGTGAATTGGACGTTGTACTAATGTATCGTGCACTTGCAGATGCTGTAAAGGATGCAAATGACCAAGAAACTTTTCGTAAGCTTGCAGCAGAAGAGGGCCATCATGCAGCTGTGTTCCACAACCTTACAAAAGAAAATTTGAAACCTAAAAAGACCAAGGCTATATTTGTTCCTTTGCTCTATAAAATAATTGGAAGAAAAAAGTTGTATAAAATAATTGCAAATGGAGAATACCATGCTGCAGACATATATCGTCCTGTCTGTGACAAGTTTCCAGAAATAGAAAGTGTCATGAATGATGAAAAAAGACACGGTGATATTGTAAGTTCATTAATTAAGAATTAATTTCGATTTTAATAAATAATACTATTAGCGTTATAATATATGTAAAAAAAGTAAAAACAAGGAGTAATTTATGAAAAAAGAAGATTTTACAGAAAAAGAACAAGCAGAAATTGACAAAGGACTATCTACAGCGGAAATTACCGACAAAGAAGCTGGAGATAAAATATTAGCCTTGGTTCCAGATGAATGGATCAAAAAGATTCCATTTTTCGTTAGAAAACACTCAACGACTAAAACAATAGAAAGAATTGCCAACCAATATCCTGAACTTTACGCTGTAGCAAAAAGAGAAGGCGAACTTCCTGAAAAAGAACGTGACGAATTGCAAAAAATCATTACAGATATTTTCAAGGAAAAAATGGCAAAACACAATATAAAATAATTAGAGAATTTCCTATGGACACTATAATAGTCAATGATAAAATCCAACTTATTCCCTATTTTGAAAATTATGATACTACTTTGAAGTGGTATAAAGATGCGGATGTATGCAAACAAGTCGACAACATTGATTTCTTATACGATATTGATAGGCTTCAAAAAATGTACAATTATTTGAATACAAATTAAAAGCGACGAACTTGTCGCTTTTTTAGGTTGCAAAAATTTACTAAACTATTGCAAAACTTTTCAACTCATTATTATATTGATATTTTTAATGCAACATCGTAATATGCAATATCATAATATTTCATTGTCTGATATGCTTTTAAATTCTTATACGAACTGAACCTACCGTAAACATAAAGGCAGATAATTGAGATTATGTAGAAAAAATAGATGGAGTTATAGATACAATCATGTTTCTTGAATTGGCAATGAGATGCGATAATGACATAATTAAGTCCGTATATGATGATATAAGTCTTTTGTAATTTTTTTATTAAAGCTTGTAATCTGTATAAAATATTTATTGAATCGGAATTTAAATAATGCTAAAATAAAAATCAAGGAAGATATAATAATAGTTGGAGTTTTTCTTTGCGCCAGAAGTAATACCTGCTATATAAGGGGTGCTTTATTATAATAGATTATTTCTTAAAATTAGAATATAATGCTAAAAACATTATAGTATTAACATTAGAAAAAGACTCTCAAGATCTTGCAATAATAGTTTATGAAGATTTAAATAGAGCAGAAAATATAAATATTGATTTTCCGTATTATAAAGAACAAATAGAAAGTGTTCCTGAATACATTGATAAAAGAAATCTTGTTTCTATAATGATATTTCCAATTTTTAATTTAGCTAAAGCTAAAAAGCTAGAAGAAGAAATAGAATCTGTAGCTGATTATTATATCGAACATAGAGGGAAAATTAATACAAAGATAAATTGGATTTACGAAAAAAAAGTTACAGATTTATACAAGACTATAGATACTAACAAAATAAGTTTATTAAAATATTTATTTGAATTTTGTGAGAATAAAACTTTAAAGGATAATATAAAAAGTTGTGATTTTTCTCACTTAAATCAGTGATACAGCATCCACAAAAGTATGTACTTTATTTTTTTATATCTACATTAAAAAAGGAAAATTAACATGAACACAATTACCGTAAATGAAAACATCAAACTTATTCCCTATTTTGAAAATTACGATACTACTTTGAAATGGTACGAAGATAAGGATGTGTGCAAACAAGTAGACAACATTGATTTCGTATACGATGTTGATAGACTTCAAAAAATGTACAATTATTTGAATACTCATGGAAAATTGTACTACATTGAATACAAAAATGAATTAGTTGGAGATATTTCCTTGACTGATGAAGCAGAAATAACTATAGTTTTGTGCAAAGAATTTCAAAACAAATATATCGGACGAAATTGTGTAAAAAAGATTTTGGAATTAGCAAAAGAAAATGGATTAAAATCTGTCACTGCAAACATCTATGCCTTTAACCATCAAAGCAGAAAAATGTTTGAAGCTGTAGGTTTTAAGCAAATCGATGAAGAAATATTTGAATACAAATTTTAAGCGACGAACTTGTCGCTTTTTTTGTTTCAAAAATTTACTAAACTATTGCAACTCTTTTTAACTCATTATTATATTGATATTTTTAATGCAACATCGTAATATGCAATATAGTAATATTGCATTGTACGATATTGTGTTTTATAATAGAGATGAGGTGAGAGTATGAAATTTATTGGTCGTGATAATGAACTAGAAAAACTAAATACAGAATTTTCTAAGGAAAATTTTTCCATGTGTGTAATTTATGGTCGAAGAAGAGTCGGGAAAACTTATTTGATTCAAAAATTTATGGAAGAAAAAGCTGGATCGTATTTTGTCGGTGTAGAATCTGATAAGTTTATCAACTTGAATCATTTATCACAATCAATTTATAAGGCATGTGATTATGATGAAAATTTACCTGCATTTATTGATATTGATCATGCTTTTAGATTTTTATTCGAATATTCCGTGAATCACAGAATTGCGTTCGTTATTGATGAATATCCATACATTGCTGAGTCCTTCCCATCAATTTCCTCAGTTCTTCAAAATTTGATTGATGAATATAAAACTACAAGCAAATTGTTTTTGATATTATGTGGTTCATCTATGAGTTTTATGGAAAACCAAGTTTTAGGATATAAAAGCCCACTTTATGGAAGAAGATCAATTCAACTAAAAATCAATCCTTTTTCCTATAAAGAATCTGCAAAATTTGTAGAAAATTATTCTAATCATGACAAGGCAATTGTTTTTGGATTAACTGGCGGAGTTGCTGAATATCTAGTTTTTTTTGATGATTCCATTAGTTTACAAGAAAATATAATCAATAATTTTTTGTCTGTTCAAGGTAGATTATACGAAGAACCTTCTAATTTATTGAAACAAGAACTCAGGGACCCAAAAAGATACAACGATATTTTGTATTTGATTTCCCATGGACATAACAAAGTATCTGAAATATCTAATAAATTAGGTGTGCAATCTGGCTCAATCAGTCCTTATCTTGAAAGTTTGATAGAACTTGGAATTATTGAAAGAAAAACTCCTGTAACTAATCGCAAATCCAATCGCCCTATTTATTTGATTAAAGACACGATGTTTAATTTCTGGTACAAATTTGTACAACCTAATCTCAATTTGATCAACCTTGAATTAGGTCACAGAGTATACTCAGAAAAAATAGAAAATTGCATAAATGATTATATGGGTAAAATTTTCGAAAAAATCTCAATAGAATACTTGGAATACAGAATAATATCTGGAGATTTGAGCTTCTTACCTACCGATTATGGAAATTGGTGGGGTAATGATTCTCTTCGTAAAAAACAATCGGAGATTGATATATTAGCTTATGACAGTGAAAATTATCTGTTCGTGGAATGCAAATGGAGAAATGGACTTTGTCCGAAATCTGTACTCAATGAACTAATTGAAAAATCGAAAATATTTAACGGCAACCAAAAATATTACTGGATAGTTAGCATGTCTGGTTTTGAAGATTTTCCGTACGATAAAAATGTTGAGCTTATTACGTTAGATGATATGTACGCTTAGTTTTATACGGTAATGTACTGGCTAAATTAACGTAATTTATTTGATTTGTGGTATCATTAGTATATGACAGAAATCTTTTTAAGGGAGATTATGATGAATAATAGAGAATTAATTATAAAATTGTGGTTTAAAATGTGGATAGAACAAAAAGACTTTGGAATAGATAACATTTTTGCTGATAATGTTGTCTACACAGAATGTTGGGGTCCAAGGTACTCAGATAAAAAAACTATAAAGATATGGTTTGATGAATGGAATACTCGCGGTAAGGTTATAAAATGGGATATTTTACAAATATTTCATCATGAAAACCAATCAGTTGTTCAGTGGATTTTTGAATGTAAAATGAGTAACGGTGACATTTCAAGTTTTGAAGGAATTTCGCTTATTTTATGGAATGATTCAGATAAAATTATTGAACTAAAAGAATTTCAATGTGATATCAACACCTACAATCCTTATGAAAATGGAAAAACACCTAAATTCAGGGATGATTTCTAATGGTAGTATATGTTAAGAGAAGCGGCTTTGCAAGATATAGAAAAGTATTTGAACTTTTCATATAATTTATCACAAGATTTGACAACTTCAGCATTTCCAACTTATTTGGATGGTATCAAGACTAAAAATGATTTTTACAAATCAGCATATTCATCATTTTCGAAATCAAATTCAAAAATACTCTTATTTATAAATAATGATGAAGTGTTAGGTTGGATTGATTTTTATTGGATTGAACAAGACCATTATTTAGGTTTTAATGTATTTAATATTCAAAATAATCAACAAGAAGCTATTGAAGAATTTATTGAATTTTCAAAATCCAGATATCCAAACTATACGATTTATTTTGGTTTCCCTTCAGATAATGCACTAAGTATTGAGTATTTAAAAAGTATAGATTCGGAAAAAATTGACGAAAACTACGTATACACTTTAAATTTTGAAAAATATTCTCCTTTAGAATGTGATGGAGAAATAGTTAGTGTTAATATTGAAAATTGGAATGATTTTCGAAATTTACATGATAAAACAAATGATATTTACTGGAATTCCGATAGGCTTTTCAACGCTTTAAATTCAAAGTCAAATAAGAAATGGAATATTTTTTTATATTACGAAAAAAATATTTTAAAAGGATGTATTTATTTTGTGTACACGCCTTTACTTATGGAAATTTTTGGGATTGATTATAAGGATGATTTTGACGAAAATATAATGCGAAGTTTATTGATTAAATGCTTGAATACATCAAAATTAGATAATCAAAAACATACTACGTTTTTTGTTGAAGAAAAAGAAAGAAAAATAGTTGAAAGTGTGGGTTTTAATTTCATAACGAAGTATGAATTATATACTATTAGTTTAACCGATTAAATGTATAATTTTTAAGGAGGGTTTTTATGCTTGAGTTTTTGAAAAAGGGAGTTTTTAGTGGAACTGATGAGTTTTTAGAGCAAAATAGTAAATTGATTTTGAAAACTTCAGAAAAAACATTCTACTCTCCCCTATTCGATATAGTTTTAGATGAGATAGACAAGATTTCAGAAGATGCACTAAGAAATTACAAGGAAGTAAGATCTGGTAAGAAGACTTACTTTTTCTCGTTGGAATTTGTGGGCGAAAGTTTCATTCAAGCGACTTTTATTCCTGCTGCTGATGAATGTATCTATCATATTGAATATATGAAAGACATATCTGACAGTTTGGTGAAAATAGTCGATGATGTGAGTGTCGAAGACACGAAGGATTTGTTCAAGGACTTTTATAATAAAAAGCCTTTGAGCGATGACTTTGATTGGGAAGATATGAATATTTAAGGAGGTTTTATGGCTAGATCAATTTTAATTTACAATATGCCTGAAAATATTAAACAATTTTTGGTGAAAGAATCTGAAAAGCACGATTTTGAAATAATCGAATGTGTCGATTCTGATTTGCGCACTAAAATATCTGTGCTTTTAAAAGAAGAAGACGGTGACAAAATTGAATGTGAAGAAGAAGGTGTGGATATTAATTTTCTTATGATTAATAAATTCAACAACCAAATTTTAAATAGATTTTTGAAGGATATGCAACGTGAGAATATTTACATTCCAAACAAATGCGTCACAACTGAGCACAATATAAATTGGCCACTTAAACAACTTCTTTTGGAAAACAAAGAAGAGCACGAGGTGATGATGATTTACAAGGAACTTGCAGCTCTTAGATCACAAGCTATTCAATTGTACAAAGAAAATGACGATGATGAACTTTATGAAACTATCAATGAAGTCACTGAGTATATGCAACCAAAAGAATTTGAAAAGGATGAGCTTATCAGAAGATTCAACCACTTAAAATCAGTTATAGAAAGAATTGGCTAGATTTATTTAACTCATAGTCAAAGTAACAAACCCTCATGCTGTGAGGGTTTTTTTACATATTAGAATTAGCAATAGCTAATTCTTTTTTTATTTGACACGATATCACAAGTGTGCTACGATTATGATACAGTATGATACAAGAGGAGGTATTTATGATTACTTTTGAGAATGTGACAAAAAAATATGACAAAAAAATCGCTTTGGACAATCTGGATCTCACAATTAATAGCGGCGAAATCTTCGGTCTTATTGGACATAACGGAGCCGGTAAATCAACTACGATAAAATCCTTAGTTGGTGTTATAAAACCTGAAGAAGGGACTATCAAAGTTGACGATATTGATGTAAAAGATAATCCAATGGAAGCTAAGAAAAAAATCGGATATGTATCTGACAGTCCAGATATGTTTTTGAAGATGACTCCTTACGAATTTTGGAGATTTGTAGGAACGATTTATGAAGTTGAAGAAAACAAATTCAACGCTACTTGCAAGATGCTTTCCGAAAAATTTGATTTGACAGAATTCTTCCAACCTATCGAATCTTTTTCACATGGTATGAGACAAAAAGTTTTCGTAATAGCTGCTCTGTTATCTGATCCAGATGTGTGGGTATTGGACGAACCGTTGACTGGACTTGACCCACAAAGCTCGTACAATTTGAAGGAAATGATGAGAGAACACGCCAACAAAGGAAATACTGTTTTGTTCTCAACTCATATTTTGGAAATTGCAGAAAAACTTTGCGACAGAATTGGAATTTTGCAAAAAGGAAAACTTATATTCTTAGGTACGGTTCAAGAACTAAAAGATTTACATCCGGATAAATCTTTGGAAGAAATTTATCTTGAAATGATAAAATCACACGATGAGGTTCCAAATGAACAAAACTAAATTAAAAGAATTGATGAAAATCGACTTATTGAATATAAATCCTATGCTCACAGGTCAAATCAGACAGAAGACCAAGCCTGCTGAGAACAAAAGTATTTACAAGAAAATTATCAGACAATATATAATGTCCGCTGTGATGATGCTTGTAATTTACGGACTTATGTTCGGACTTATATTTGATTACAGCAAGGCCCCTAAGGCGTATGATTTGTTCGTGTTTTACTTGGTAATTCTGGGAACTTTGCAAAACTTCATCAGCGTATTCAATCTGTTTTATGAAAACAAGGATTCGTTGAAGATGTCGTATTTCCCGATTAGCCAGAAGGAAATGTTCATATCCAAGACTTTCTTGACAATGTTGAGTTCGTTGACAGTTTTAAGTCCAATTTTGTTGTTGTCGATAAAGTTTTTCATTGATTTCAAATTCAATATATTCTTGGCAATTTTGTTCGGAATTTTGAATTTCGTAGTTTTATTCGCTTTTACAATAATTTTGAATATTGTCGTTGCGGAGCTTTTGGTGAGAACATCTGCATTGTACAAATTCAACACGCAAATAATGGTTGGACTTAATATTTTCATTCAAGTCGTTGCCATAGTATTTGTAATTTTTATTCAAAATTCAAACATCATGAAAAACACTACAGGACTTGGCCCTATTTCAGGATTACTTCACAATCCATTATCGGCGATTATTTTCATAGCTGTATTGGCAGTTATTGAAGTGATTTTAGGAAAGGCAATCCTAGAATTTGCATCGAAGAACTTGTACGAACACATGAGCGATATTCAAAACAGAAAAAATTCTGTCAGAAGAACTAAAGTTGACAAAGAACCAAGCAATATCGGCAAGGAAATGTTCAAATACAACAAAATGCTTTTGAGTGATGCTACAACTATCACATCGTGCATTTTATTCCCAGTGATGTTCCCAATAATAATGACATTTACAAACTTGTCAAATATGAGAAGTGAAATCGGGACAAATATTTCCGATTTGCAATCACTTGCTGTTGCACTCAGCATTTCATTTATGTACAGTGTGTTCATCGGACTATTTCCTATGAATCTACAATCGATAATAGTTTCATTGGACGGACAAAACCACGATTATTTGATGAGCCTACCAATAAATAAGAAAACTTATTTGAACGAAAAAGTAAAATTCTCAGCTCTAATTATGGGAGCATTATCTGCACTTGCAATATTAGGATGTTCCTTATTCTTCAGAGTAAAATTCTATTTCATAATAGTTGCAATTATATTGAATTTAATATCTATATTCGTATTTTGTAGATTCAAAGTCGCAGGAGACTACAAACACAAATACGTGAACTGGTCGAGTATTTCAGATATAATGAACAGACAATCCAAACTCGCCTATGTTATTAAAATGATGGGACTTTCATTTTTGACAATAGCAATATTCTCAATTGTAATGTTTAGCATCCAATCAGCTCCAATTAAATGGATTCTCTTAGGAATATTAATTCCATGGGCATTAATAGTAATAGGAATTGAACTTTACAATCAAATCGGTTTTTGGAGAAAAATAAAATAGACACACAAAAATCATCCTCTTTTTAAATAGAGGATGATTTTTTAATATGCTATTAATGTGTAAATTTATTTGTGCTCTTCGTAGTATCTTGTTCCCAATACATCAGCTGTCAATACGAAATCTCTTAATCTTTCTGGAGTGATTTCTCCAACTATGTTGTGAATAGTTTCTCCTTCAACGCAAGCTTTTTCACAACCTACCATAATATTTTCAGCTTTTATATTCATATCTTTCAAAGTGATTGGAAGTCCAACTTTGTAGCAGAAATCCATTACCTTCATCAACTCATCTTTTGGAGCTGATTCCATCAACAATTGCACAATCGTACCGAAAGCTACGATTTCTCCGTGCATTGCAGATACTCCTTCTATTTCAGTAAATCCGTTGTAGATAGAGTGTGCTGCTGCTAGTCCACCATTATCTGCGCCGACACCACTTAGATAAGTTGCTGCTTCTATTATTTTTTCTACAGATTCGTTCAATACATGTTTTTCTACAGAAGTCTTCGCGATTTCTCCATGTTCAAACAAAATTTCATTGCACAATTTGCAAAGTGCCATAGCAGACTCACTGATTCCACCATTTTCAAGTGAAGGTGCATCAACCTTTTTACAGCTTCTTGCTTCGTAGTAAGTTGCCAAAGCATCGCCCATTCCTGCAACTAAGAATCTCACAGGAGCGTTGGCAATTATTGTAGTATCCACAATTACCATGTTAGGATTATCTGGATAGAAAATATATCTGTCAAATGTGTGATCGTCATTGTAAATAACTGAAAGTCCAGTACAAGGAGCATCAGTTGCTACAACTGTAGGAACTACCAAAACTGGTTTGTTTTCATAAAATGCTGTGGCCTTCGCAGTATCAATAGCAGATCCTCCGCCGATTCCTACGACTGCATCGATTTTTTCATCTACTACGATTTTTCTCATTCTTTCTATTTCTCCATTGGAAGAAATTCCGGAGAAAATTTCATATTTTCTGAAAGCGTCAGTTCCTTCAAAACTTTTTTCGATTTTTTCCTTACAATCGTTCAATCCTCTTTTTGAAGATACGAACAAAAACCTGTTTCCATAATCTTTTGCGTATTTCCCAAATTCATTCAAAGCGTCTTTGCCTTGAACGTATTTTTGAGGTGTTCTAATTAATTTTAACATTTAATTCTCCTTTCGTAATTTTGATAAATAAGGTTATTTATTTAACATTTATGTCCAAATAACCTCTAAAATATTTATACCCAAATAGATAAAACAAAAACAGCAACAAACTTTTTTCGTTCATTGCTGTTTATTTTTTAATTATTTTGGTTGAATGTAGTCTACTAAGAAAAGTTTTTCTGTTCCATCACTTCTAACTCTTACAACTACATCTTCTTGATCTTTATCGTTGTATTGTCTAGTTAATATGATGTCTCCTTTTTCAAAGCTGAAATTATACGGAAATGATTGATTGTAACCTATTGTCGTAAAATCTTTGAAGTATTCCGTATCTTTAATTCGGTATAATTTTTCGTGAGGATATAGGGTGTACTTGTGACTTATAATTCCATAATAATCTGCTTCAAATTCTCTTCCATTATATGTGATTTTTTCTGTTGAGATTGGTTTGAGATTTTTACTTTTCAACAAATTAACTGTGTGAAGATTTTTAATTTTATCTTGGATAATTTTCGTCATATTATCGTTAACATAACCTATTCCATCTATATGTGCCAATCCAAAAAATCCAATAACATCTCCTTTTGTCCTGTTATATGTATTCATAAAGTTTTCTGCCATCATTTTGTCTCTGTACTCACTGGCTTTTAAGTCATCAACTTTTTCCTTGTCATAGAAATTCTTACCTTGTTCTATAGCCTTCTCAGTAAGTTCAATATCTTTTTTATCGCCTTTTTCTTTTGCTAATTTAAGATAATCCTTGCCTATAATATCGTATGAATGTCCCACATCGACACCGTAGAATCTAATATCATTCATTTCTTTCTTAATAGTTTTATAAAATTCAATAGTGTAATCATAATCATAATTTCCATATTCTTTAAAAAAATCATACATTTTGTTCAAATACTCATCATTATCTGATTTCATCCACAAATTAAGATATTGTGCACAATAATGAGGAGACTCTAGAAAATAATTCCTACCACCTTTTTTGTAGTAATCTCTCAAAATGTTTAATTCTTCATTATAAATAGGTTTTATATCGTGGTCTTCTCCATACAAATACACATCCCTTTTTCCAATGCTACATGAACTCAGCATCAAAAGCGCCATTAAAATTGCAAATATTTTCTTTTTCATAAAATTCCTCCTGCTAGCTTATACATCCATTTTATCACAAAATAAAAAATCTCCTCAGCAATTAAATTTACCGAAGAGATTTAAATTCATTATTAATGGTGTCTTATTATTTTTGCAGGCATTCCAACAGCTGTGCAATCACTTGGAACATCACTCAAAACAACTGCTCCTGCACCGATTTTCGCACGATTTCCAATTTTAATCGGCCCCAAAACAGTCGCTCCAGTTCCAATTACAACATTATTTCCTACAATTGGATGACGTTGGTGATCTTTTTCGTTGCCAGTACCACCAAGCGTTACGTTATGATAAAAGTGACAATTATCACCTACAATCGCAGTCTCTCCAATTACAACTGCCATCGCATGATCTATGAACAGATTCTTGCCGATAGTCGCTCCTGGATGAATTTCAATTCCTGTTTTACGCCTCGCTCTTTGTGAGAAAAATCTCGCAAGAGTTGTGTGCTTTTTTCTATAAAAATAATTTGCGATTCTGTGATAAATCAACGCCCTCACGATAGGATACATAAATAACGCTTCAAATTTCGTGCGACATGCAGGATCTTCTTTTAAAATAAAATCACCGTATTCAGATAATCTTTTAATTAGCCTCATTTTCAAATAATTCAGTCGACAAGTATCTTTCTCCAGTGTCTGGAAGAACAGTAACTATCGGACCATCAACTTTCTCTAACATTTTTAAAGCGCCAAATACATTTGCGCCCGAAGAAATCCCCACCAAAAGTCCTTCTTCTTTTGCAAGTCTTCTTGCCATATCCAAAGCATCATCACCCTTTACAGTGATTACTTCATCTAACATTTCCCTATCCAAAATTTCTGGAATAAAGTTTGCTCCAATTCCTTGGATTTTGTGTCCACCAGCTTTTCCAGTGCTTAACAACGCTGATTCTTCTGGTTCAATTGCCCACACAGCTACATTTTCATTCTTTTCCTTTAAGAAATGACCAACACCACTAACAGTTCCACCTGTTCCAACACCAGCGATAAATCCCTTAACCTCTGGTAATTCAGAATAGATTTCAGGACCTGTGTATTTTTCGTGAGCCAAAGTGTTGTAAGGATTTGCAAATTGATTTGGCATAAAATATTCTCCAGTAGCTTCCAATTCCTTCGCCCTATCAACAGCTGTTTGCATACCACCTTCGCCAGTCAAAATAATTGTCGCACCATAAGCTTGCATCAATTTACGTCTTTCGATAGACATTGATTCAGGCATAACAATTGTAACTTCGTATCCCAAAGTTTTACCAATCATTGCAATCGCAATTCCCGTGTTACCACTTGTTGGTTCAACAATCTTCATGCCTGGTTTTAATGAACCATCATCAATCGCACCTTTTATCATTTCAAGAGCTGCTCTGTCTTTGATTGAACCAGTTGCATTTTCCTTTTCAACCTTAACATAAATACTTCCATTTCCTATGTTCTTCAATCTAACAAGTCTTGTATTTCCAATTGTATCTAAAATATTTTTCATTTTTCTCTCCTTTGTTTCCATATATAATAAACCACATTTGATTTTATGTCTATAGTTTAATATAATTTAATGAAAAAGTACGTTGTTAAAACAACATAAGAGGTAGAAATGGAAATATTAAAATCAGAATTATTTAAAAACTTCTCAAAACAAGAAATCGAACAACTATTAAACTCAAATTTTATTTACCAAAAATCCTATAAAAAACACCAATACATATACAAATCTGGAAACACAACAGACACATTCGGGTTAATACTCAAAGGAAAAGTTAGATTAGAAATCACAAATTATTGGGGAAGTAGAATGATACTTTCTAACAGGAACAAATTCCAAATAATAGCAGAGTCCTACGCAATAAGTGGCGAAAAGTTAATCATAGATGTAGTTGCAAGTGAAGACTGCGAAATCTTGTTCATAAAAACAAACCAAATTTTTACAAATCACAACGATTACAACGACAAATTAATCAAAAATCTTCTCCTCATATTATCGAACGACAATTATTCACTATCACAAAAACTTTGCCAATCCTCCTTCAAAAAAATTCGCCAAAAACTATCCGTCTACCTAAGTTCTGTCGCCCTAAAAAAAGAAACCAACGAATTCGACATACCATTTAATAGACAAGAACTTGCAGATTATCTAAACGTCGACAGAAGTGCACTATCTAAGGAACTAATGAAAATGAAAAAAGAAGGACTGCTCGACTACAACAAGAACCACTTCTCACTTTACAAAAACTTCAAGGAAGAATACTTCTACGTAATCTAGTCAGTTCTAGTCTTACTGAATCTGATTAAGTGGAAATTTTATTATTCTTATTCCAGCTATCCTTCAGCGAGCCTACCCATCTGACGAAATCTTTCAGCAAAAACTCGTATGTTGGCAAGTCTCCCATTCACGCGAAATCTCTAAGCACTTAAGCAAACAATCGAAGCTTAAGAATATCCTCTGGAGAAAATAATCATAAATTCAAGTGAAGTTAGCCGTGAAAAAATTGTGCTGTCTGAGTGCGTAGCACGAGTTCACAATTTTAGGCTAACGAGCTTAGAATTTATTTATTTTCGTAAGCGAGATATTCAAAAGCGAGATGTTTGCTTGTATCCCAGCAAGCTTTTTCTCACAAAAAAATGCCCCTATCAAACGATAAGGGCATCTCTACTTAGTATAATTATTTTAATTCAATATCAACTTTCATTTCTTTATCTATTCCATTACAATCAACTTTAATTACTTTTGTACTTTGTGGAGGATTTTGATAGTAAACAGAATAATAAAAATCATCTGTTAAACTCACTTCATCTTCAGTAATTAACTTTCCAATAAGCTTGTCGCCTCTATAAAGTTCAACAACATTTTTTCCTAACTTCTTCTTGATTTTAGGTTGAATTGAAGGATCTAAGTGAAATAGTCTAGTGTATTTATGTTCTTGTTTGTCCAATGATTTTACAGTATCAATTATCGAAATATTTGATAAGTCTTTGTTAAATCTTATATTCCTTTTGAAAGTAATATTTGAAATTCTTTTAGTCACACCTGACATTTCCCATGGAGAATCTGTTTTTGTTATTTTTACATCCTTACCCTTAAATTTATTTCCATCGTCTACAATTAAAGTATTATGAGCTTCAAAATCTGTTTGGTATTTTGTATGAGGATTAGATTCTTCATATCCATACGAACCAAATTCAGTAAATATATTACCGTCCTTATATAGCCAAAAACTCAAATCATCGTTATGATGGTGAGGATTCTTGATGTAACCACCCCTAAACAAAAGAAAAGCTTTTTTGTCCATATTTTTGTAAATGTCATAACCAGATTCATAATAAGTTTGTCTTTTGTTAGTGTTTCTATTATTTAAAATATCATCACTATAATAATCATTTAGATTAATCTTCATCGACCAGGAATCACCAATATTAGGTATGATTCCACTTGGAAGAAGAGTTTGGTAGGCAAAATCTGCGGATTTTACGTAAATTTCCTTTAATTCATTGTAATTTGGAATCACATTTTCGTCATAATTATCTAAAACTTTTTTTAATTCAGCAACTAACACATAGTGATATTCAGATGAATTTTCCAAATGGACACCATCATTATCAAAGTTATCTTTAATATATTTTTCTATTCTTTTACTGCATATATCTTTTATGTCATCTCTACCATATTTTACTGCATACATAAGACCTGCTTCATCTTGAAAAAACCCATGATTGTTATTACCAGAATAGAAATCAGTAAATGCAAAAAGTTCTGCGGTTTTCTTCAAATTATCGTCAAGCAATTCTTCATCTTTATTAGACAATTTAAAATCTAATTGTTCAGTTTTTTTAATAAAGTTTAGAATATTTGTCATTCTAAGAGCAGTTGTTTCATCATGCCATGACATTTTACTTTTATCAAACTCCATTTGCTCTACAAAAGAAATAATCAATGAATACCCTTCTTTTATATATGAAATATCCTTTGTATCTTCATACGCATTAAAAAAATCGTCTAAAAAAGAAAATCCATAAATCAATCTTTGAAAAGATCTTTCTATATTACTGAAAGCTTTCCAATCTCCATCAAATTTATATGTCTGTTCTTTCCCTTTAAAATCAATAACCATTGTACCATCTATAATTTTATCGGAAATAATCTTAGATTTCGAATTATTTGTTTGCTCAATTTTTTGTTCTGGTTTATTATTTAATTTTTCTTGCCCACAAGCAGACAGAACAATAGACGATAATATAACCAGACATAAAATCCTTAACTTCATATTAACTCCTTGTATGTATTTTTCATATATAATATCAATATTAGCTTACAATAAATCAAATGTATTTGCAATAGAAATAAATAATAGATTAACATATACGTCAGCAAGCTTTTTGTCACGAAAAAATGCCCCTATCAAACGATAAGGGCATCTCTAATTTTATTGTTCTTTAATTATTTCTTCTGTAACATTAGAAGGAACTTCTTCATATCTCACAAATTCCATTTCAAATTCTCCCCTTGCTTGAGTCATTGATCTCAAATCTATTGAATATTCGAATAATTCTTTGTGAGGAGCTTCTGCGATTACTACTTGGTTACCATCTTCGTCAGATTCCATTCCCAATATTTTACCACGGCGTTTGTTCATATCTCCCATTACATCTCCCATGTATTCTTCAGGGATTTTGATTGTAACTTTCATAATAGGTTCTAATAAAATTGGTTTCGCTTCTTCAATTCCTTTTTTAAATGCGATTTGGGCTGCGATCTTGAATGCCATTTCATTTGAATCTACAGGGTGATATTTTCCATCGTAAAGAATCGCTTTGACGCCAACTACAGGATATCCTGCCAAAGGTCCCTTTTCCAAAGATTCTTCCAAGCCTTTTTCAACTGCTGGGAAGAAATTCTTAGGAACAGCTCCACCGAATACTTCTTCTTCAAATACGAAGTTTTCTTCTGAATCTGTCAATGGTTCAAATCTAATAAATACATCCGCAAATTGTCCAGCACCACCAGATTGTTTCTTGTGTTTTCCTTCGACGTCTGATTTTGATTTGATAGTTTCACGATATGCAATTCTCAATGGAACAACTTCCGTTTCTACTTGGTATTCATCTTTTAATCTGTCCATCATTACTTGAAGTTGAACATTGCCTCGTCCACCGATTAATAATTGCTTAGTTTCATTATTTCTTTCAGATACAAATGACAAATCTTCAGTTTGCAATTTATTTAATGCACTAGAAATTTTATCGTCATCTGATTTTGATTTTGGTTGAATTGCAAAGAATAATGTTGCAGGTTTTAATTTCAAACGTTTGTAAACAGTTGGATCATTCTTATCAGAAATAGTATCTCCTGTTTCTGTTTCAACCAATTTGCTAATTGCACCAATGTCACCTGCGTGAACTTCATCAGTTTTGATTTGTTCCTTACCACGCAAGAAGAACAAATCACCAATTTTTTCTTCAACTTCCTTGCTTGAATTATATATTAAAGTATCTTTCGTAATTTTACCTGAAATAACTTTGAAAATCGAAATCTTTCCAACAAAAGGATCCACAATTGTCTTAAATACAACTGCACTCATTGGTTCGTCAACTGAGAACTTACGTTGTTTGTCGTCTGCATGTCTGAATCCGTATTTTGCTCTCTCATCGTCAGGTGTTGGCATGTATTTTTCGATAATTTCTAATAAAACATCAACACCTACTCCTGTAAGAGCACTTCCTGCAATAAGTGGTACACAGCTACCTTCAAGTAGTGCCGATACCAAAGCTTTTTTGAATTCTTCGTGAGTAAATTCTTCTCCGTTGAAATATTTTTCCATCAAATCATCGTCTGTTTGAGCGACAACTTCACAAATTTCATCGAATACGACATTAACTTCATCCACTCTATCTTCCGGAATAGGAACTTCCTTAAATTCGAAACCATTGTATTCATATGCTTTCTTGTCGATAACATCAATAACTCCCTTAAAGTCTTCGCCTTCTCCAAGAGTCAAAGTGAAAGGAATAATATTATTACCAAATTCAACGTGCAAATCACTAACACATTTGTTGAAATTAGCATTTTCTTTTTCCATTTTATTTACGAAAATAATTCTTGGAAGATCTATTGATTGAGTATAACGAAGAACTTTTTCTGTTCCTACTTCTATACCATTAACAGCATCAATAACAATAAGCGCCGCTTCAGATGCTCTTAGTGATTGATACACTTCTCTTTCAAAATCAAAATAGCCCGGAGTGTCTATGAAATTGATTTTTATGTCATTGTGTTCGATTGGAATAACAGAGCTGGATATAGAAATACCCCTCTTCATTTCTTGCTTAGAATAGTCAGAAACTGTGTTTTTGTCCTCAACTTTTCCGACTCTGTTAATCACATTGGTTAAGTATAGGCATGCTTCAGTGAGTTGAGTTTTTCCACTTCCACTATGCCCAACCAAGCTAAGATTTCTGATTTTGTTTGTTGGATAAGATTTCATAATTGTGCCTCCTATTATTTATAAGAAAACATTTGCATTTTTATTGCATAGTTTAATACGCAAATTGATAAATAAATTTGCCAAACAATATTTATAATATCGTTTGCAAAATGACCGCAACGTTTCTCTTATATTATTAAAATATATATACCCAAAAATCAAAATTCCTAACAACCTAAAAATTATTATACAAAAATTCCTCCTAACATATTTATATTTTTTTAAATGAGATTTTATTTTGCTTGAATCTAAATCTAATATCTTATATCTACATAAGAGGTGGTTTTATTCTATGATATCATTCGATCAACACACTTAAGTGTACATAAAAAAGTACCTTTAATATATTACTGTATAAATCAAAGTATTTTGTTTAATTAGTCTAATATTTCAATTGATTTGATATCTGATTCGTAGAAAATCCAAATATCTCTATCAACTCTCAACTCTAGACCATCTTCTTCGACTTCATAATCATCTTTTGCACAATAGTGTGCATACCCATCATAGCTATTTCCCTTTACATCTGTTAATCTAATATATTGTGCATTGTATTCTAATAATTTCACATTTTACTCCTTTCTTTCTTGTTGTTTTAGGTGGAGGCCTGTCATTATGTTGTAAGTGTGGACAAAATACTTGCCATCGTAACCATGGATATGGATACCAACAAGACCATTAGCAACAATCTTCCCTAAATATTAATTAACTCCAGGTTCATTTTTGGAAAATCCAACAATAATACCGTATTACACCTCGATAAAATAATCTTCAAGCACGATATCTTTCTAAAATAAGATAATTAGCCTTATAAAACATAAAACCTCTGTATTTTCAATAAAACTAAGTCTTTTTTCATATATTATGCCCCAAATTTGTGCTTAAATATGTAAAATTTAAAGACAGGTTGATAAAATAACCACCTGCCTATCTTAGTTAAATATATTCTTAAATTTTTACTTTTATAACCATCAAATCGCTATCCTCAAGAGCCTTAAGAGCATGGATTTCATTAGGATTCATTGTGATTATATCACCTGGGATTATTATCTGATTTCCGTTCTCTCCCTTAAAATCTACCTTGCCCTTATAAATTACAACTACTACACTTTTATCTGACTTGTGACTTGGTATTTCATCGCCCTTTTTGATTTGTAGGTGGGTTATTTGTAAATTATCCTCATCCACCAAATGCTCAAATTTGCCGTCTAAAATATTCGCACTTATTTTTTTCATATTTTCTCTCCTTGTTAATGACCATTACCATAAAAATGGTATACAATAAATTTTTACAAACACAATTTATCTCAGCTTTTTTACAATTCCCTTTAACTCAGGCAGGACCTCCTCTCTAAAAAAAGGATTTTTTGCTATCCACCTGTTGTTTAGAGGACTTGGGTGGGCTATTGGGAAATATTCTGGCAAAAATTCTTTGTAAGATTTTACTGTTTCAGTTAAATTTTTCTTAAATTTATCCTTC
>OIFD01000160.1_pt1 | contig 24035 bp, 22 predicted proteins | sample 1582021 | NCBI WGS metagenome assembly OIFD01 (sample SAMN07501059, study PRJEB24779) | human gut metagenome | isolation source: stool | host: human infant | place: USA: Pittsburgh, PA | reverse complement strand
AAATCCGTTAGTTTAACTTTCAGTGGTTCAAATCCACTCTCCTCCACCAAAAATTTTATAAAAAATTATTTATGCGGATGTGGCTCAGTGGTAGAGCATCGCCTTGCCAAGGCGAGGGTCGCGAGTTCGAATCTCGTCATCCGCTCCATTTTTTTATGTATCCTTAGCTCAGCTGGATAGAGCGTCTGGCTACGGACCAGAAGGCCGGGGGTTCGAATCCTCTAGGATACGCCACAAAAACTTGTAATTTTTATTACAAGCTTTTTTTTGCCCATGCAGGAGTGCTGGAATCGGCAGACAGGCATGTTTGAGGGGCATGTGCGAGAAATCGCGTGAGGGTTCAAGTCCCTCTTTCTGCACCAGGAAGACTACTTATTGATTAAGTAGTCTTTTTTTATTGGATATTCAATTAATTAAAAATTATAAAGAGTTAAAAAATCTCTTTTAGATGACGTAAAATTATTAACTTCAAAATTATTATTAGAGATATTTTCATTTAAGTTTTGTGAACTATGATTTCTTCGTAAGTTAGAAATTAAAAATTTATATAAAGTGTAAAAGACTTGGAGTACTCCAAGTCTTTTTTGATGTAATTAAATAATAAATTTAATTTTTTGTAATTCTAATTATAAAGTTAAAAAATGTAGTTAACTTCCTAATAATTTTTATTAAAGAAGACCTAAAGAATCTATATCTAATATTCAAAATCTTTATTTAATTCTAAATTTAATATTTTCTCACACAAGTCTTTTTGGTTTTCAAAAATATGGTCTTTGTAGTACAAAATTAAAATTTTTGATGGATTCTTTATGTCACTTTTGTTTTCTAATTTTATATTAAGATCTTTCTTAAGAATGAAGAAACATTTATTGTCTTCATCATATAAGCCATCTTCTGTGTTTATTTTTAAGAGAAAGCTTTTATTATATTCTTTATTATCAAGATAGGACTCTCCATTTTCTTTTGAGTTAAAAACTTCTAGTGAATAAAGTCCTCTCGATGCAAAGTATTCTTCTGAATAATTTGTCTTTCCTCTTAACTCTATGGTATTGCCTAAGAGTTCAAAGCTTTCTAAAATAAATTTATAATTTAAAATTTTAAAACTCAACTTAGATTTCAAGCTATTTCTTATATTATCGTCTAATAATATTAAGTTCTTAAGGCTTTCAAAGGAGTAGTCTAAGATCCTATCCATAGAAGCTTCATCACCTTCTATAAATTTCTTAAAAAGAGATTTTATTTTTATTCCCTGGTAGGTCCACTCACTTGATGAATCAAAAGAATCTACGAAGTTTTTCAACAAGTCCTTATTAGAATGTGATGGTAGTTTGAATATAAAGTTGTAAGTCTTTGTCACTTCTTGAAGATCTATAAAATTAAAGTCAATATCTTTTGAGAAGTACATTTGACACTTTGTTTTTAAAAATTTAAGGTCAAAGGACTTGCCAGAATAAGTTATAAATTCTTTTCCTTCAATAATAGGAAGGACTTCTCCCAAGAGTGTTCTCTCGTCCTTAAAACTTTCCACATAATAAAATTTTATCTTTTCAGAGGACTTTAGAGCGAGACCAATAGATATAATCGAGTCAAGGTCTCTCGAGAGTCCTGATGTTTCTATTTTTATATAATTTCTCTTTGGTGGAGAAATTTTTCTTTCTATAACTTTCACATTATCACCAATTTAAGTATAACATTAAAAAATTTTTATTATTATAAAATTTCGGATAAATGGCCCAGAGGTTAGAAATCACCTGTGAAGTCGTGTTATAATATAGAAATAGTAGAAACTTATAATTAGATAGAAGGAAGTTATATGATATATTTAGATAATTGTGCAACAACAAAACCAGACAAGGAAGTTGTTGAAGTAATGATGAAGGCATTAACTTATGACTTTGCAAATCCATCATCACTTCACAGCTTTGGTCACAGGGTTGAAAAGGAAATAGAAGTAGCTAGAAAAAATGCAGCAAGCCTTATTGGGTCTCAGACTGATGAAATTTATTTCACATCAGGCGGAACTGAAAGTAACAACATTGCTGTTCATGGTGCAATAGAAAAAAACAAGAGAAGGGGTAAGAAGATAATTACTTCTGCCATTGAACATGCATCTATTGACGACCAATTTAAACACTACAGGGAAAAGGGCTATGATGTAGTCTATCTTGATGTAGATGAATCTGGTGCCGTTGACTTAGAAAAATTTAAAGAAGTCATGGATGAAGACACAATTTTAGTATCTCTTATTTATGTTCACAATGAACTTGGAACTGTTAACAAGGTCAAGGAAATTTTTGAAATAGCCAAGTCTATTAATAAAGATGTCTTCTGTCACGTTGATGGAGTTCAAGCTGTTGGAAAGATTCCTGTCAATGTTAAAGATCTTGGCTGCCATACTTTTTCTTTTTCATCTCACAAGATTTATGGGTCTAAGGGAATGGGTGCCCTTTACAAGAGAAAGGATGTAAATATAAATAGTCTTGTAATTGGTGGAGGTCAAGAAAAGGGCCTTAGGTCTGGAACAGAAAATGTGCCAGGTATTCTTGGCTTTGGCAAGGCTTGTGAACTTACAAAGAGGGATCTAGACAAGAGACTTATCCATGCAAAGGAAATTAAAGAATACTTACTTAAGAAGTTAGAAGAAAATCTTAAGGATTATAAGATAAATACTCCAAAAGATTCTACAGATTTTATTGTATCTCTTTCTATATTGGATATTAGGGCAGAAGTTCTTCTTCACTATCTAGAAGGAGATGAAATTTATATTTCAACTGCCTCTGCCTGCACTTCCAATGGAACTCATAAGTCCACAACTCTTGAACAAATTGGACTTTCAGATAAGTATGCTGAGGGAACTATAAGAATTTGTACTTCCAAAGATACGACAGAAGAAGATATAAATATTTTTGTAGAAAAATTAGTAAAATACGTTGATGAAATAAGAAAAATAATTAGATAGGTGATTGAATGGAAAAAGTTATGGCACTTTCTCTTGGGGAAGTAATCCTCAAGGGGAAAAATAGACATAGGTTTATAGAAAAGTTAATAAAATCTGTTAAGAGAAACCTAAGAAATCTTGACCATGGAAAGATTTACCACAACATGGGGAAAATCTATGTGGAAGTCGCAAGTGACAATGAAGAAAAATTAATAAACAGACTAAAACACGTCTTTGGTATTGTCTACATTGCCCCAACTTACCAAGTGGAAAGAGATTGGGAGACAATAGAAGAAGCGGTTGTAAAGATTGTAGACGAAACTTTAAAAGGCCATCCAGAATACAAGACTTTTAAGGTAAAAACAAATAGGGGAGACAAGAAGTTTCCACTTAATTCCATGGAAATTTCTGCAGAAATTGGTGGCATGGTCTTAAAGAACTTCGACATCAAGGTTGACGTCCACAATCCAGACTTTTATGTTTACTGCGATTTGAAAAAGGATACCTATATCTATGTAGATAAGATTAAGGCCCATGGTGGACTTCCAACAGGAACAAATGGTAGGGGACTTCTTCTCCTATCAGGAGGAATAGACTCTCCAGTTGCAGGATTTTTAATGGCAAAAAGAGGAGTTCTTGTGGACTGCCTCCACTTCCATTCTTATCCTTTCACATCTGAAAGGGCAGAGGAAAAGGTAAAAAAACTTGCAGAAGACATTTCAAACTTCTCAGGTGACTTGACTTTCTATTCAGTAAACATCTTGGACATTCAAAAGGAAATAAATATTAATTGTCCTGAAGACGAAATGACTATTATATCAAGAAGGTTTATGATGAGGGTTGCAGATAAGATTGCAAGAGACAATGGTTATGATTGCATTATAACAGGTGAAAACCTGGGACAAGTTGCATCACAAACTATTGACGGACTCAAGGTAACTGATGCTATAACAGACAAGATTGTCTTTAGACCCCTTATTGGGATGGACAAGGTAAATATAATTGATATTGCCAAGGATATTGATACTTATGAAACATCAATCCTTCCTTATGAAGATTGCTGTACAGTATTCCTGCCAAAACATCCACTTTTGACTCCAAGCATTGAGGGAATAGAAAAGTCTGAAGAGCCACTTGACTGTGATAAGCTTGTTGAAGAAGCCATAGGAAAAATGAAAATTGAAAAAATAGGAGGAAGCGATGAAGAATAAAAATAAGGGCGCTGTAGGAATAGTTGCCATTATAGCCATAGTTGTTGTAATTGCAATTTTCTTCGGTGGCCAATGGAACAATCTAGTTAAGCTAGATGAAGATGTAAATGGTGCTTGGGCACAAGTCCAAAATCAAGTAAAAAGACGTGCTGACTTAATTCCAAATATAGTAGAAACTGTTAAGGGATATGCTGGTCACGAAAAGGAAACTTTTACAGAAATTACTAAGGCTCGTGCAGGAGTTTCTGAAGCATCTACACCTAAGGAACTTGCTGAAGCCAACGATAATTTGACAGAAGCTATTGGAAGACTTAATGTTGTTGTGGAAAATTATCCAGAATTAAAGGCAAACCAAAACTTCCTAGACCTACAAGCACAACTTGAAGGAACTGAAAATAGGATTGCTACAGAAAGAATGAGATATAACGATACAGTTAAGCTTTACAATCAAAAGGTTAGAAGGTTCCCAACAAATATTATTGCAAAAATTTTAGGTTTTGGACCAAGAGATTATTTTGAAGTTTCAGAAAAGGACAATCAAGTACCAGAAGTTAAGTTTTAGGTGATAGCTATGAAAAAATTGTTAGCTACAATTTTATTTGTCTTCACCCTGGTCTTTAACGCCTATGCCTTTGATAAGGACCAAATGTCCTATAATGTTTATGATGAGACAAATACCCTTAGTCAAGAGACAATAGACTATCTCAACAAAACCACTTATGATCTTAAAAAGAAGACAGGTGGGGAGATAGGGGTTGTCATAGTCAATAGCTTAGAAGGCTATTCCCTTGAAGAATACGCCACAAAGATTTTTAATGATATAAAAATTGGAGACAAGGATAAGGACAATGGAGTCCTAATCCTCCTTGCCCTACTCGATGATAATGATAGGCTGGTAAAAATTGAACCAGGTTATGGTTCAGAGGGATTTGTTCCCGATGCCTATGCATCGAGAATTATTAGGGCAATGGGAAATGTTGTTGCTGAAAATGAAAATGACAGGCCCTTTGAAAAGGCAGTCCTTGAAGGATATGCCCAAATTATAAAATTATATGAGGGAGAATATGGAGTTGACATTGTGGCAAGGGAGCCACAAGAAGTCATTGATTATTCTGATGAGGATTATTATAGAGAGGAAGATCCCTTTTTAGCAATTTTTAAATTAATTGTAATTATTGCTATAATCTCCTTGATTTTTGGAAATAAAAATGGAGGAGGACCTGGTGGGAGAGGACCAGGAAGCAGGAGAAGAAGACAAAGACCAGTGATTTTCTGGGGACCAGGATCCTTTGGAGGCGGCTTTGGAGGATCAGGTGGTTTCGGTGGATCATCTGGTGGTTTTGGCGGCGGAGGCTTTGGAGGCTTCGGCGGCGGAGGTTCCTCTGGTGGCGGTGGCGCCAGCGGAAGAATTTAATCAAAAGCCAAAGATTAGAGAAAAAATTCCAATCAAAAGAATTTGATGAAGGAAATAAATTAAAAGAGAATGCCTACCCATGATATTGATAATATTGTGAGAGGCTTCTTTTTTTGTAAATTTTATGAAGTCAAAGAGGAAGTATCCCATGTAAAATAAAAATATCCAAGGTATTAGAGGAAAGTAATCTCCTGATGAAAAGTTTTCGCTAGGAAGACCAAGGATAAATAGGTTTAGATCATAAAGTGCCTTTGGTGGAATAATCTTTCCAAAAAAGATGCTTCCGTAATAAATTCTCTTTAGACTTACAAATAAAATGGTATTCACAATAAGTCCAAGCTTTGGATTTATTTTTTTTATGTATTTTTTTATAAGCATGTGAACTAAAGTAGCACCAGCAAAGAAGTGAATGATTCCAAAATAAATTGCATCTTCTTTAGAAAATACGTAGGACCCAAGAGTAATCAAGAGAGAAAGGCCACATAAGATTAGAAACTTCTTCTTGAAATTATTAGAAAAGTGGGTTGAGTAACCAGAAATCAAAATAAAGGAAATACATATATACTGCTGAAAGTAATAAAAATTGTGATTGAAATCAAATCCATAAAAATTTTCAAGGTCAAATAGACCATGATAAATTATCATGCTTATAATAGTGAAGCCACGCAAAAAATCTATGGCATTGTATCTTTTCTTAATAGTATCCATTCTTACACCTCAGAAAAATTATAACACAAATAAGGAAGAGGAAAGTAAGATGAAGTTTTTGACTTGGTAAAAAATTATAAAGTAGTAAAAAATTATGAAGTAGTAAAAAGTTATGAAGTAGTAAAAAATTGTAATTTAATAAAATATTATGAAGTCATAAAAGATTATGGAGTCATAAAATCTTATTAAGAATCAAAAAAACTTTAACCATAAAAATATACTAAGTCCTAAAAATTCATTAATTCATGAAACTTATCAAGTAATAGAAATATCTTGGATGAGAAATATTTATTCTCGTCCAGTTTTTTATTTAATATTATTTAGTCATAAGATAGATGTAAAATCCCTTTAAAAGAAACCCTGTTAGAATTCCAAAAATAAAAATTAAAAAATTTTTCATAAGTCCCTCCTTAATAAATAAAATATATTAGACACAAAGTGGAAGCAAGAAGAAAATGATTATAAAATAAAATTATTTAGTAAATTATATTTTACAAAAAATTTAATAAAATAAATTATATAATCTATTGACTTTAAATATCTTAAGATTTATACTCTAATGAGTTTAATAATTTAAGTAATTTGTTTAATATTATAGGTGATGCAATGAAGATTGGAAATAAAATAAAAGAAATGAGAATTGAAAAGGGACTTACACAAGAAGAGCTGGCTGACAGGTCTGAACTCACTAAGGGTTTTATTTCTCAAATTGAAAGAGATTTGACATCACCATCTGTTGACTCTCTTTTAGATATCTTGGAGGCCCTTGGGACTGATCCCAGCCTTTTCTTTAAGAGGGAAGAGAATGAAAAAATAATTTTTAAGGAAGAGGACTTCTTTGAAAGTGATAATGAAGAGCTTGGTTATGTCCTTGATTGGGTTGTGCCCAATGCACAGAAAAACCAAATGGAGCCCATGAGGGTCTTGCTTAAAGCAGGAGGGACTTCAAAAGAAGTCCAGCCCTATGAGGGCGAAGAGTTTGGCTATGTCCTAAGGGGTTCGGTGAAACTTTTTTATGGAAAAGAAGAATACAAGGTGAAAAAGGGAGAGTGCTTTTATTTTAAAGCCAACAAGTCCCATTACTTAAAAAATGAAGGAAAGTGTGAAACTGAGATTTTGTGGATATCATCTCCACCAAATTTTTAGGCGGTGAATTATGGAAAATTATGTAATTGAATTAAAAAATATTAGTAAGTCCTTTGGTGACAATGTAATTTTAGAAAACTTTGATTTTAAGGTAAAAAAAGACGAGTTCCTTACGATTTTAGGACCATCAGGCTGTGGTAAAACTACAATTTTGAGGTTAATCGGTGGTTTTGAAGAGCCAGATGAGGGACAAATTCTTTTTAATGGAGAAGACATAACAAATAAGGAAGCCTATGAAAGAAGGATTAACACAGTTTTTCAAAAATACGCCCTCTTTCCCCATATGAATGTCTTTGAAAACATTGCCTTTGGTTTAAAAATAAAAAAAATGGACAAGAAAGTCATCAAGGAAAAGGTAAGTGAGGTTTTAAAACTTGTTAATCTTTCTGGTTTTGAAAACAGGGAAATTGAATCCTTATCAGGAGGTCAACAACAGAGGATTGCCATTGCAAGGGCCCTTGTCAATGAACCAGATGTACTCTTGCTTGACGAACCTCTTGGTGCCCTTGACTTAAAACTTAGACAAGCCATGCAAATTGAGCTTAAGAGAATTCAAAAAAGCGTTGGTATAACTTTTATCTACGTTACTCATGATCAAGAAGAGGCTCTTTCCATGAGTGATACTGTTGTTGTCCTAAATAATGGTGAAATCCAACAAATGGATAGCCCAATAAATATTTATAACGAACCAAAGAATGCCTTTGTAGCAGATTTTATTGGTGAGTCTAATATTATTAAGGGAAGGATGCTTGAAGACTTCAAGGTAAGATTTTTAGATTACGATTTTCCTTGCGTTGACAAGGGATTTAGAGCCAACGAAGATGTTGAAGTTGTAGTAAGGCCTGAAGATGTGCTTCTGGTTGATGAGAACTACCAAATAGAAGGGACTGTGACGAGTCTTGTCTTCAAGGGAGTTCACTATGAAATGACTGTAGATATTGATGGTTACTCCATGCTTGTTCAATCGACAGAAAAAAGAGAAGTGGGAGAAAAAACAGGCATAATAATCAAACCAGACCTTATCCACGTTATGAGGTTGAGCTAAGATGAAAAAATTTTCACTAATATATTTATTTTGGGGTCTAGTATTTATTGTTTTCCCACTATTTTTAATACTTGCCCACGCTTTTAGTGCCAACACAGACCTAGCAGACTTTGCCTTTACCCTAGACAATTTCTCAAGGTTTTTTGAACCACTTTATGTAAAAATTTTAATTACATCTCTTGTATTGGCAGGAGTTTCTACTATTTTTTGCCTACTTATTGGCTACCCAGTGGCCTATATAATTTCACAAATGAGGGAAAAAGTAAGAAACAACATGATCTTAATTTTTATTATCCCAATGTGGATGAACTTTTTACTAAGGACTTATGCCTGGCTTACACTTCTTGGCAACAAGGGATTGATAAATAAATTTATAGGACTTTTTGGCTGGGGACCCTGGGACCTCATGTACAACTCCAAGGCCATAATGATAGGTATGGTTTACAACTTCTTGCCCTTTATGGTTCTGCCAATTTATACAGTCCTATTAAAGATGGACAAAAAATTAATTGAAGCAGCAAAGGACCTGGGAGCCAACGACTTTGAAGTTTTTATAAAAGTTATTCTGCCCCTATCCTTACCAGGAATTTACACAGGTATAACTATGGTTTTTATACCGGCAATTTCAACCTTTGTTGTGCCAAACCTCTTGGGAGGAAACAACTTCTACCTAATAGGAAATCTAATTGAAAAGCAATTTACCTTCACAGGAGACTGGGGCTTTGGTTCTGCAATTTCCATGATCCTAATTGTAATTATGCTTTTAATTCTTTTACTTCCAAAATTATTTAATGGAAAAATTAAAACTAATGAAATCGGAGGTGGCTTATAATGAAAAAAATAATAGATAGAATTTACTTATTTTTAATATTTTTATTCTTATATGCTCCAATTATAATTCTTGTTGTCTTTAGTTTTAACAACTCCAAGCTAAGGGGATCTTGGGCAGGCTTTACCCTAAAGTGGTACAAAAATTTATTTTCTGACCCAGCAATTTTATCTTCCCTTTGGACTACACTTATAGTAGCAGTAGTGGCAACAGTCATTTCAACTATTGTTGGAACAATTTCAGCCATTGCCATAAATGAACTTAGGGGTTTTAAAAAGGATGCCATCCTAAATATAAATTACCTACCAGTAATTAACCCTGACATTGTGACGGCAGTTGCCCTTATGGGGCTCTTTGGACTTTTTAACATAAGAATGGGATACACAACAATGATAATTTCACACATTGTCTTTTGTATTCCTTATGTTATTCTCTCCATACTGCCAAAGTTAAACCAGTTGCAAAAGAATACAGTGGAGGCAGCCCTAGACCTAGGCGCAACTCCAACTTATGCAATATTAAATGTGGTTATACCACAAATTAAACCTGCAATCTTAACTGGAGCCCTAATGTCCTTTACACTTTCCATAGACGACTTTGTAATTTCCTTCTTCAACACAGGCCAAGGAGTTTCAAACCTTTCAATAACAATTTACTCTATGGCGAGGAAGGGGATTAACCCATCAATAAATGCAGTATCGACATTAATGTTAGTAGCACTATTAATTCTCCTTGTTATAATCAACAAGAGAAGTGAAAAAATGAAAAAAATCGAGGTAATCTAATGAAGCAAATGAAAAAAATAATTTTAGCACTTGCAATCCTAATGGTATTTTCCCTAACAGGATGTGGCAAAGAAGAAACAGCAAAGGAAGAAATTTATGTTTACAACTGGGGAGAATATATTGACCCACAAATCCTAAAGGACTTCCAAAAAGAAACAGGCATAAAGGTAAACTACGACACTTATGCATCAAATGAAGACCTTTATATCAAGATGACTCAATCACAAGACAAGTACGACGTAGTTGTTCCTAGTGATTATATGATTGAAAGACTTATAAAAGAAGGTCTTGTAAGAGAAATTAATTTTGAAAATATTCCAAACTTTGCAAATGTAGAAGATATATTAAAAAATCCTACTTTTGATCCAGAAAACAAATACTCAGTACCTTACTTCTGGGGAACAGTTGGTATTGTCTACAACAAGGCAGAAGTAAAAGACAAGGTTGACTCATGGGACATTCTTTGGAATGAAAAATATAAGGACCAAATAATTATGTACAACTCACAAAGAGATACTCTAGGAGTTGCCCTAAAGAGACTTGGTTATTCACTAAATTCAACAAGTGAAAAGGAACTTCAAGAAGCTAAAAAGTCTCTAATAGAACAAAAACCACTAGTTTATGCTTACCTAGATGATGATGGACGTGATGTTGTTGTCCAAGGAGATGCAAACCTATCTGTAATGTATTCAGGTGACGCTCTTCTTATGATGCAACAAAATGAAGACCTTGACTATGTTGTTCCAAAAGAAGGCTCAAACATTTGGTACGACTCCATGGTCATTCCAAAAAATGCAAAAAATGTAGAGGGAGCAGAAAAATTTATAAATTATATGCTAGAAAAAGAAGTTCAAGCAAAGAATGTTGAACACTGCGTAGGTTACACTTCACCAGTTAAGGGTGTAAAGGACCTTTTACCAGATGAAATTAAAAATTCAAAGGTTGCCTATCCAGATCTTGATAAACTTCCATCACTAGAATCCTTTAGAGACCTAGGAGATTTTATTAAAGTTTATGACAGAATCTGGACAGAAATAAATGCTTCTAATCTTTAATATGCTAATAAATTTGTTTATTTTAAGGCCTCCTTGTGATATCATGTAAGTTAAGCGAAATGTTTTCATAATGGAGGTTTAAAATGAACGAGAGAATAAAAAAGCTTGTGGTTTTTGCAATTTTCATTCTAGTACTTATGTTAGCTTCTCTAACTGCTTTTTTCAGTAAGTCTCTTATGTGGCCAAATGCAGAAGTAAATAGGGAATTCGACGGAATTCTTTTCAATAATGCTGACGGAGTAGAAAATTTACAAGTTTCTAGATCATTAGAAAAAGAAGCTAATGAAAATTTAATAAAATACGACATAAAATTTAATTACACAGGCGAAGACTCAACTGCAAGAATTTTGGGAACACCAAATAGACAAATTTTCTTTGACGAAGGAGTTGGCTTTAGCAAGTCAAAGGTAAACTTAAAGGGAGACTTTGACAAAATTAATAAATCTCTTTTCGAAGAAAAATTAAAATTAAAGGTAAAGGACTTTTACAACAAGACAGATAACAAGGACTTTAAGGCAGTGAGTGAAGTTAAACTTGCCCTAAAGGAAAAAGTTGGAGAATATGAATTTACAGTTTACTACAAGCCAAACCCACTTTACTTTTCAGGTGGACAAAAGGTTGAAGATGCTTCAATTTTTGTTACAAATGCAAAGGTAGAAAACTGGACAGAATCAATTAAGTCTAGCAACAGTGTAAAAGAAGCCTACACAAACTCTGGATACTATGTAAATAAGATTGAATTAATAAACCAAGGACTAATAAATAAAATTTCTCTAATTAACACAGCTTCTACAGTGATCTTCTTAGTGCTAACACTAGGAGTCATTGCTTTAATCTGGTTTGATAGGGGAAATTTCCAAATCTATCTTGGAGCCCTATTCTTAATGATTCCTGCCTTTTATAGGTTCATTGACAAGGGAACAAGTAATCTTGGTGTCCTTATAGCATATCCAATCTTGGGACTTATTGCCTCAATAGCGGCAAGATTTTTGGCATCAGATGGCGACTTTACTTTTGGCAACAAGGAAATGAAACAATCAGTGGCATTTTTATTAATGTACTTTGTTTTCTCACTTGTATTATTTGTTATACCAAGAGTATTTATTGGATAAGTAAATTTTTAAAAGCTCAATATTATATTGGGCTTTTTTTGTTGAAAAAATTTATTGAATTTTGTAAGCTTTTGAAAAGGTAAAAATAAATTTTGAAAGTTTATAATTTTTTATCAGCTCCTAAATATTTACAAGCTATTAATTTTTTGTAAAGTTATAAAAATTTATAAGGTCACAAAAATATATAAGTTCATACTTTTTTCTCACTTAGATAAAAAATATAAATTAGATAAAAATTGTAATGACATAGGGAAAACTTTTTATTGAAATTGAAATAATAGTAAATTTAATATATAATTTAATTAAATATCTATAGGAGGATTTTTAAATGAAGAAGAAATTTACACTACTTTCAGTGTTATTGATTGCAATGACACTTGTTGCTTGTGGTGGCGGCAACAAAAAAGAAGCAGGTGCAAATGCTGCAAATGCTGCAAACGCTACTAAAGAAACAACTGAAGCTAAATCAGACATTAACGTTGGTTTTGTAACTGACGAAGGTGGAGTTAATGACCAATCCTTTAACCAAGGTGTTTGGGAAGGACTTCAAAAGGCAATTGATGAACTTGGAATCAAGGCTGACTACATTGAATCTAAGGACACTAAGGACTACACTCCTAACCTAGAAACTTTTGCTGACCAAGATAAGAATCTTATCGTTGGTGCTGGTTTCAAAATGGGTGGTAACGTAGCTGAAGCTGCTACAATGTATCCTGAAATCAACTATGCAATAGTTGACGTTGACGTTACAGTTGACAAAGATGGTAACAAAATTGAAGCTCCTTCAAACCTACTTGGAATTATGTTTAGAGCACAAGAACCTTCTTTCCTAGTTGGTTATATTGCTGGTATGACATCAGAAACCAACAAGGTTGGTTTCGTTGGTGGCCAAGAAGGTAACATTATTTGGGGATTCGAATATGGTTACAAGGCTGGTGTTGATTACGCAGCTAAGGAAAAGGGAACTGACATCGAAGTTCTTAGCCAATATGTTGGAGACTTCTCTGACGCACAAAAGGGTAAATCAATCACTGCTACAATGTACCAAAACGGTGCTGACGTAGTATTCCACGCAGCTGGTGGAGCAGGCGAAGGCGTTATCGAAGCTGCTAAAGAAGCTGACAAGTGGGTAATTGGTGTTGATAGAGACCAAAGCGACAGGGCTCCTGAAAATGTATTAACTTCTGCAATGAAAAATGGCGATGTTGCTGTTTACCAAGTTGTAAAAGATATGCAAGAAGGTAAGTTCGAAGGTGGAAGAACTATTGAATTTGGTCTTTCAGACGGTGGAGCAGTAGGTATTGCGCCAACTTCTGACAAAAATGTTAAACCTGAAATTTTAAAATCAGTTGATGAAATCTCTGAAAAAATTATTTCTGGTGAAATCAAAGTTCCTTACAACGAAGAAACTTATAACGAATACAAATAAGCTTATAAAGTCATCTCTTAGGAGTCATCTTAGGGATGGCTTTTTTTATTGCAATTTATTTTAAAAATAGCCAATTCTTTGGTATAATTTATTTAACATAACAAAGGAGCGTTTGTATTGGAAACTAATAATAGAGACTTAGTCGTAAGGATGGAGAATATCACCAAAAAATTTGGTGATTTCACTGCAAACGACGGAATTGATCTTGATATTAGGAGAGGAGAAATCCATTCTCTTCTTGGAGAAAATGGTGCTGGTAAGACTACTCTTATGAATATGCTCTATGGCATGAGTTCTCCTACGTCAGGTGAGATTTATATAAATAATGAAAAAAAAGAATTTAAGGATCCCAACGATGCCATAAAGGCAGGGCTAGGTATGGTTCACCAACACTTTATGCTTATTGAACCCTTCACTGTTGTTGAAAATATTGTTCTTGGCATGGAACCTATGAACGGAATCAAGGTAGACATAAAAAAAGCTAGGGAAGATGTGATTGCCCTTTCTGAAAAGTACGGTTTCAAAATTGATCCCGATGCCAAGATCCAAGACATAAGTGTGGGTACTCAACAAAAAGTTGAAATACTTAAAGTTTTATACAGGGGTGCTGACATCTTAATTTTTGATGAGCCAACAGCAGTTTTAACCCCTCAAGAAATCACAGAATTAATTGACATAATAAAAAACCTTGCAAGAGAAGGCAAATCTATAATTATAATCACCCACAAGCTAAAGGAAATTAAGCAAATGGCCAACAGGTGTACTATCATTAGGCGTGGAAAAAAGATTGACACAGTAAATGTCTCTGACGTCAATGAATCTGAACTTGCAGATATGATGGTGGGAAAAGCTGTTCACCTAGATGTTAATAAGTCTGATTGTAAGGCTGGTGACACAATACTAGATATCAAGGGTCTAACTGCCAGAGACATAAGGAATGTCAAAAAGTTAGATGACTTAAACCTAGATATTAAGGCTGGAGAAATCCACGGCATTGCTGGTGTTGATGGTAACGGTCAATCTGAACTTATTGAAACTTTAACTGGCCTTAAAAAGGCAGAAGCTGGTTCTGTAATCTTCAAAGGAGAAGAAATTTTAAATCATAATCCAAGGGATATTATTGAAAGAGGCTTAAACTCTATTCCAGAAGATAGACAGTTACGTGGTCTCGTCCTAGATTTTTCTGTTGCAGAAAATATTATCTTAAAGGAATACTACAAGGACAAGTTTTCTAAAAAGGGAATTTTGGACTTCCCTAAGATAGAAAAGAATGCAGCCGACCTTTCAGAGGACTATGACATTAGACCGAGAAATATAAACCAATTTGCAGGCGCCCTATCTGGTGGTAACCAACAAAAGGTTATTATTGCAAGAGAAATATCTGGTGACCCAGACCTTCTCATTGCAGCTCAACCAACAAGGGGGCTAGATGTTGGTGCCATTGAGTATATTAGGAACTTCTTGATAAAACAAAGGGACAAGGGGAAGGCAGTTCTTCTTATTTCCTTTGAATTAGATGAAATCATGGCTCTTTCAGATAGGATTTCTGTTATTTATAATGGAAAGATCCTAAAGACTTTTGATGCAAAACAAACTAATGAGAGAGAGTTAGGACTTTATATGGCAGGAGGTAAAAATGAAGAGAAATAGGTTTTTATACACAATTCTTGCCATTGTACTTGGTATCTTAATTGGGTCAATTATACTTTTACTAAGTGGAACAAACCCTGTTGAGGCCTACAAGGTAATTTTCTTAGGAGCCTTTGGCAAACCTAAGTATATTTCTTGGACAATTGTAAAGGCAGTTCCATTAATTTTAACAGGACTTTCAGTTGCCTTTGCCTTTAATACAGGCCTATTTAACATTGGGGCTGAAGGACAATACATTGTTGGATCCATTGGAGCTTTAGTTGTTGGACTATTACTAGACCTTCCTCCAGTAATCCACGGACTTGTTGCTCTTTTAGTGGGAGCTCTTTGTGGTTACATTTGGGGAGCCTTAGTTGGACTATTAAAGGCAAAGTTCCAAGTTAATGAAGTTATTTCTTCTATTATGATGAACTGGATTGCCTTTTACCTAAGCAATTATCTATTGAGTTTTCCAATTTTAAGGTCTATTGAATCAGATAACTCCTATCCCATTAAAGAAACTGCTAGCATAAAAATTGCTGGAGCTTGGAAGATGAGTGAATCTGGTAGGGCTTATCTTGCTCAACATAAATTTTTAAAGGATATTTTAAATCCACCTCTAAACTTTGGTATTATTATTGCCATTTTAGCAGCCATAGTAGTTTGGTACATCCTAAAGAAAACTACTCTTGGATACGAACTACGTGCTGTTGGTTTCAATGAAAAGGCTGCAGAATACGGTGGAATTGACATTAATAAATCTATTGTAAAATCCATGGGTATTGCAGGAATCTTGGCAGGACTTGCTGGTGCAATAACTGTTCTTGGTGTTTCTGGTGATATTGGAATCATGGCGGCCCAAGAAGGCTACGGCTTTGATGGAATGGCAGTTGCCCTTATAGCTGGCAACAATCCATTGGGCACAATTCCAGCAGCTCTTCTCTATGCAGGTTTAACTTATGGAGGAGGAAAGCTTACTACAATAGGAACTTATTCAGAAGTTGTAAATATTATTATTGGTATTATGATCCTATTTATTGCAATGCCAAAACTTTTGGATATGATTAAGTTCTTCTTCACTAAGTGGTCAAAGAAGGATGGAAAAAATTTAGAAAAAGGAGGAGCAAATGAATAGTTCACTTTTAAGCTTAGCAAGTATTTTATCAATTACACTTTTATATTCAGCTCCCCTTATATATACAGCTCTTGGTGGAGTCTTATCTGAAAATGCTGGAGTTGTAAATATTGGACTAGAAGGAATGATGGCCATAGGAGCCGTTGTGGGATCCATTGTTGGCTATTATGTAGGTAACCCATGGTTGGCCTTCTTGTGTGGAGGACTAGGCGGGATGTTAATTGCCCTTCTTCACGCTATAGCTACAATTAATTTTGCAGCAGACCACGTTGTAAGTGGTATCGCCATTAACTTAATTGGACCAGGACTTGCACTTTTCCTTTGCAGGCTTTTCTTTGATGGAGCAGCCATGTCAAAGTCCATTGATTATGAAAACAAACTTCCAGTTTTATTTGGAAAAGTTTTTAAATCTGGTGGAGGAAAGGGAATAATGAGATTCTTTGACATTATCTTCTCACAATACGCATCAGTTTATCTTGCCTTTGTACTCGTCTTTATAGTTTACTTTGTACTTTATAAGACAAGACTAGGCCTAAGAATTAGGGCCGTTGGAGAATATCCCAAGGCTGCAGAAACTCTTGGAGTTGACGCCTACAAGATCAAATACATTTGCGTATTAGCATCTGGATTCTTGGCAGGACTTGGTGGAGCATCAATGTCACTTGCAGTTGTATCCAACTACAGAGAAACTCTTATCTCTGGTCAAGGATTTATTGCCCTTGCTGCAGTAATCTTTGGTGGATGGAAACCTCAAGGAGCAATGCTCGCTTGCCTACTCTTTGGTTTTGCCCAAGGACTTTCAGTTTTCTTAGGATCCATTGGAATAAAAATCGATACAAACCTACTTTCAATGATTCCTTATGCAATAACTCTTTTAGTTTTAATAGTTTTTGTAAAGGGATCAAGGGCACCCTCAGCAGATGGCCTTCCTTACGAAAGAAACAATTAATAAAATTCGTCTCAGCTTCGGCTGGGACTTTTTTATGCCTTGCTTTTTTAAATAAATTATAAAATTTATCTGATATAATTTTCTTAAAAGGGGGATGTTTATGACTTTTGAAATTTTTAAAAATTCTAGAAGGGGAAGACTTAATAAAATATCTGACGTCAAGGGAGTGAAAGTTGGTCACTCAACAATTAAAGATGGCAAAATAAAAACTGGTGTGACATGCATCATGCCCCATGATGGTGATGTATTTAATGAAAAACTTGTGGCAAGCTCCCACATAATTAATGGTTATGGAAAAAGTCTTGGTCTAGTTCAACTAGAAGAGTTGGGTACTCTTGAGTCACCAATCTTTATGACTAACACTATGAGTCTTGGTAGAGTCTTGAACTCATCAATGAAGTGGATGATAGGTAGGTACCCCAAGCTGGGCGATAGGTCAGGAGCTCCAAATATAATTGTCACAGAATGCAATGACGGAGTCATAAATGACATGAGGGGACTGCATGTAAAGGAAGAAAATGTCTTGGAGTCTCTTAGAAATATAAAAGAAGACTTTGAAGAGGGGTCAGTGGGAGCAGGAACAGGTATGATTTCCTTTAATCTCAAAAGCGGAATTGGATCTTCATCAAGAATTATTGAAATAGGAGGAGAGGACTACACCCTAGGAAGTCTTGTTCTATCAAACTTTGGAAAGATAAAAGATTTAAAGGTAGAAGGAAGACCTCTAGGTCGTGAAATGTATTTAAAGTCCAAGGAAAAAAGAGAAGACAAGGACAAGGGTTCAATTATAATTGTTCTTGCAACAGATTTGCCCCTTAGCTCGAGACAGCTAAAGAGACTTGCAAAGAGGGCCACAATTGGTCTTGGAAATGTGGGCTCTTACTTGGGACACGGTTCAGGAGATATTGTCATTGCCTTTTCAACTGCCAATAGGATAAGAGAGAATAGCTTTGAAGAAGTCAAAGTTCTAAAAGAAGATTTGCTAGATGATGCCTTTAGGGCTTGTGCAGAATCAGTAGAAGAATCTGTAATTAAGTCTCTAATTTATTCCAAGTCAGAAGTAACAAAGGATGGTAAAAAAATATTTTCTCTTGAAGAAAATTTAAAAAATTTGGGAATAGATTTTTGATATTTATTAACTTCTTTAAAATTTATGGGTGTGAGTGTTACAATAAATTAAAAGGGTAAAATTTTATTTATAAAATACTCTTAAGCTAGTTTTATAAATAAAAGATTTTAGAGGTGATTTAATGAGTGATTCAACTATATATTTCTTAGTAACAGTTTTTATATCAGCCTTAGTCACTTTTATTTACATAAGAGAAGATAAGAAAGAAGAAAAAGATTCTAAGGATGATATAATATATTCCTTCCTAATGAGCAATTTTTTAATCTTACAATTTTACTTTAGAATTTATCAAAATATTGGGTTTGCAATTATGGTTAGCATCTTTGTATATTTTGTGATTTGGGCTATTTATAGACTTTACACAGATAGCAAAAGGGGAAGCAAGTTATTGGAAAATAAAAATGAGCCTAAGTGGAGGGTTTTATTTATTTCAATATCTTTTATATTATTAGCAAGTCTTAGTTTTTTAGAATTAGAAGATGGAGCTACTATTTATTCATACAACAAAAGTGACTTTCGAAAAATTTTAATAATTTCAATTTTTTTTGTTAATTACATTAGAATTATTTTAGACTTGAGAGTTTTAAAAAATATTTTATTTGAAAAAGATATTTGGAGAAGAGCTTTTATTATTTCAGAAATTATTTTGATTTTGGTATTAGGTTTAGGAAGTGCCTATAATATAAAAAATGTAAACCGCTTTGATTTTTATGTAGAGAGAGAAGATTATCAAGAAACATCAGGAGAGGAATTATGGGAAATTTAATTTTTAATATTATCGCTACAACTATCCTTGCTTTAATAAGTCCTATTGGATATAAATTAAAGGAAAAAGCTGGGCTAGATAGTGATAAGGCCACAACTTTTCAATCTTATGTTTTATCCTTTACAACAATTGAATTGTGGCTTTCAATGGTTTTTTGTAGAAGCAAGCTAAATTTATATTTTTTCTTCTTTTTACTGATTGTTTCTTTTTCTTACAAGGCATTCACAGAGGATATTTTGAAGAATAAATATGCAGATGACCCAAGACTTTATAAGATAAGTACTATCTCAATGCAAGTCATTTTAATTATTTACCAGTTAATATTCTTTGTGACCTTAGAAGATGGACATTTTATTGACTCTCTATATAAGAGGGAATTTCAAATTGCTATGATTTGGTATTTAATTGTGATATTGTGGCTCAGCTATTACTTATCAAAAAAATTACTTAATAAAATTTTTAATGACAAGGATACTTATAGGAAGATTTTTATATCTCTACAAATTTTATTTATAATAATTTTTGTAGCCTTTACTATTTATAACTACATAAATATTAATAGGTTTGACTTTTATCTCGATAGGATGTAAAGATTTAAGGATTAAAGGAGAAAGAAATGACAGAAGAAATGAGGAATGCTCTTATTGGAACTCTTCTAGCCATATTATTTTTTATAATTCTTGGAAAATTATCAAATAAAAAATTTTTTAATAAAAAAATTAGCAGGGGAGGAAAACTTCTAGATTACTATAATGCCAGCACAACACTGCTTCTTTTTTGGATTAATTCCATTTATTCAAGAAAGAAGTTGATTCTATACTGTATAGGAGCCTACATCTTTATAAATATTTTTTTAAAATTATTTAAGTCTGACTTTGAAACTCATGAAAAGGAAAAGTATTTAAAAGTTATTACTACTTCAATTTGCACAATTTTTACAATTTATCAGTTTGTATTTTTTCTAACATTAAAGGATGGGACTGTAATAGAAAACTTTGACAGGTCAGCTTATGTTAGCACTATGATTTATTTGTTAATGGGATTTTTTATGGTTAATATATGTTTTTTAATAGAAAATCTTAGGACAATTTTTACAAAAAAAGATATTTATAGAAAAGTTTTTACTATTATAGATGGAATTTTTATCCTATCCCAAGCTTTCTTTATAATTTATAATCTTGTAAAGGCAGACAGGTTTGTTTTTTACATGGACAAATTTTTGTAAATTTAAAATAAAATCATTAATTCTCAAAAAATATGGAAATTTCGCCAATTTCTCATAATTTTTATTGACTTAATGATTATCTAATGATAAAATTGATGAGTATTTGAGACGGAAAGACTACCTAAATGCAGGTAGTCTTTGAAATGTCCAATACTATTAATAAAACAGGAGGTGCAATTAATGCCTACAATTAACCAATTAGTAAGAAATGGTAGAAAGAAAATTCACAGTAAATCTAAATCACCAGCTCTTGATGTAAACTATGACACACTTAAAAAAGTTGAAACAGAAGTTAATTCTCCACAAAAAAGAGGAGTTTGTGTTGCAGTAAGAACAGTAACACCTAAAAAACCGAATTCAGCTCTTAGAAAAGTTGCCAGAGTTCGTTTAACTAACGGATACGAAGTTATGGCTTACATTCCAGGAATCGGACACAACCTACAAGAACACAGTGTTGTTTTAATCCGTGGTGGAAGAGTTAAGGATTTACCAGGTGTTAGATACCATATTGTAAGAGGTACTCTTGATACAGCTGGAGTTACAGACAGAAAGCAATCTAGATCTAAGTATGGTACTAAGAAACCTAAAAATTGATAGAATTTTTACATGAGATTTTATAGATTTTTGGCTTACGGGCTCAACCTGAGTACCAATGAATCGACTGAAAAATAGTTAAGGAGGGAAGTTATGCCAAGAAAAGGACATATCCAAAAACGTGAAGTTATGGCTGATCCAGTATACGCAGACGTGGTTATCACTAAGCTTATAAACAATGTTATGCTTGACGGTAAAAAAGGAACTGCTCAAAGAATTGTTTACGGAGCACTTGAAACTGTTGCAGAACAAACTGGAGAGGACGCACTTGAAGTATTCTACAAGGCACTTAACAATGTAATGCCTGTACTTGAAGTAAAGGGAAGAAGAATAGGCGGTGCTACTTACCAAGTACCAATGGAAGTTAGACCGGAAAGACGCCAAACTCTAGGGCTTAGATGGATAGTTAAATATGCAAGAGCAAGAGGCGAAAAGACAATGCACGAAAGACTTGCAAAAGAAATACTAGACGCATCTAACGGTTTAGGCGGAAGTGTTAAGAGAAAAGATGAAATGCATAGAACAGCAGAAGCTAACAAGGCATTTGCTCACTATAGATGGTAATAAGGGGAGGAATTTATGGCTCGCGAAATACCATTAGAAAAATATAGAAATATAGGTATTATGGCCCATATTGATGCTGGAAAGACTACTACTACAGAACGTATTCTTTTCTACGCTGGTAAGATTCACAAAATCGGTGAAACTCACGACGGTGGAGCACAAATGGACTGGATGGAACAAGAACAAGAAAGAGGTATTACAATTACTTCTGCAGCTACTACAGCTCACTGGAAAGGCTACAGACTTAATATCATCGATACTCCGGGACACGTTGACTTTACAGTAGAAGTTGAAAGATCTCTAAGAGTACTTGACGGTGCTGTTGCACTTTTTGACGCAAAAAGTGGTGTAGAACCTCAATCTGAAACTGTTTGGAGACAAGCAGACAAATATCACGTTCCAAGAATTGCACACATCAACAAGATGGACGTTACAGGTGCAGACTTCTTTAGATCTGTTGACACTATCGACAAGAAACTAAAGGGTAACCCTGTTCCAATTCAAGTTCCAATGGGAGCAGAAGATACTTTCATAGGAATGATTGACCTTGTTGAAATGAAAGCAGAAATTTACAAGGATGAACTTGGTAAGGAAATCGAAATTACAGATGTTCCTGAAGAGTACATGGAAGTTGCAAATAAATATAGAGAAAACTTAATCGAAGTTGCATCTGAATTTGATGAAGATCTAATGATGGCTTACCTTGAAGGTGAAGAAATCGACAATGAGCTTCTTAAGAAAGCTATAAGAAGAGGTACTCTTGATGTTAAGATTACTCCAGTATCTTGTGGTTCTTCTTACAAGAACAAGGGTGTACAACTTCTTCTAGATGCAATTATCGACTACCTACCATCTCCTCTTGATGTACCTGCAATTACAGGTGTTGATGAAGATGGAAACGAAGTTCAAAGACACGCATCTGATGATGAACCATTCTCAGCTCTTGCATTTAAGATCGTAACTGACCCATATGTTGGTAAGCTTGCTTACTTTAGAGTTTACTCTGGGGTTCTTAAGGCAGGTTCTTATGTTATGAACACAGCAAAAGGCAAGAGAGAAAGAATCGGAAGAATTCTTCAAATGCACGCTAACAAGAGAGAAGAAATCGAAGAAATCCATGCAGGAGAAATCGCAGCAGCTGTTGGTCTAAAAGACACAGGTACTGGTGATACTCTTTGTGATGAAAAATCACACGTTATTCTTGAAAACATGGAATTCCCAGATCCAGTTATCTCTGTAGCAATTGAACCAAAGACTAAGGCATCTCAAGATAAGATGGCTCTTGCTCTTGCAAAACTTGCAGAAGAAGACCCAACTTTCAAAACTCACACAGATGAAGAAACTGGTCAAACTATTATCTCTGGTATGGGTGAACTTCACCTTGATATCATCGTTGATAGACTATTAAGAGAATTTAAGGTAGAAGCTAATATTGGTAACCCACAAGTATCTTATAGAGAAGGTATTAGAAAAGCTGCTGAAGGCGAAGCTAAATACGCTCGTCAATCAGGTGGTCGTGGACAATATGGTCACGCTAAGATTAGAATCGAACCATTAGAACCAGGCGAAGGTTTTGTATTCGAAAATGCCATCGTTGGTGGTGCAATTCCTAAGGAATTTATTGGACCAACTCAACAAGGTATTGAAGAAGCACTTCAATCAGGTATTGTTGGTGGATACGAAGTTCTTGATGTTAAAGTAACACTTTACGATGGTTCTTACCACGAAGTCGACTCTTCTGAAATGGCATTTAAGATTGCCGGATCTATGGCAGTAAGAGATGCTCTTGCTAAGGCTGATCCAGTACTTCTTGAACCTATGATGAAGGTTGAAGTTACAACTCCAGAAGAATACATGGGAGATGTAATTGGTGATATTAATTCAAGACGTGGAAGAATGGAAGGTATGGAACTTGTAGCTGGAGCACAAATCGTTACAGCTTATGTACCACTAGCAGAAATGTTTGGTTACGCAACAAGCCTTCGTTCAAACACACAAGGAAGAGCAAACTACTCAATGCAATTTGATCACTACGAAGAAGTACCTGCATCAATAGCTGAAGAAGTAGTTGGAGATAAAAAAAATAACTAATAAATAGGAGGATTAATAATGGGAAAGGCAAAATTTGAAAGAAATAAACCACACGTAAACATTGGAACAATTGGTCACGTTGACCACGGTAAGACAACACTTACAGCTGCAATCACACTTGTAATGAACAAGAGATATGGCGGCGGAGAATTCGTTGACTACGCACACATTGACAAGGCTCCAGAAGAAAGAGAAAGAGGAATTACAATTTCAACTTCTCACGTAGAATACGAAACAGAAAACAGACACTACGCACACGTAGACTGCCCAGGACACGCTGA
>OIFD01000158.1_pt1 | contig 25096 bp, 14 predicted proteins | sample 1582021 | NCBI WGS metagenome assembly OIFD01 (sample SAMN07501059, study PRJEB24779) | human gut metagenome | isolation source: stool | host: human infant | place: USA: Pittsburgh, PA | reverse complement strand
ATGTCTCCTGTTATGTACAGATTACATTCCGCTTAAAAGATTATTAAATTATTCCGTGTTTACGGGTTCAGGTCATTAACCTCTGACTTAAAATCTATTCATACATTTTTAATAAAACATCTTCAGCTTTTATTGGAAGAGTATCAAAAGTGCAACCAAGTGCGTTTAATATCGCTCCATTAATAGCCGGTGCAGGTGTGTTCGAAACTATTTCTCCAATTGATTTCGCTCCGAATGGACCTGTCGGTTCATAACTTTCACAAAAATCAACTTGAATATTTCCGATGTCTTTTCTTGAAGGTAAATTATACGAAATAAATGAATGTTCTTTTAATCTTCCTTCATCATCCCACAATGAATCTTCATACAAAGCATACCCTATCGATTGGCCAATCCCACCTTCGACTTGAACCGTCGCTAATTTTGTATTCATAACAGTTCCGCAATCGACAACCGCTGCGTAATCTTCTACTTTGATTTCTCCTGTTAATTTGTCAATACTAATTTTTACAAATCCCGCCATATATGGTGGAGGTGATGTTTTTGAATCGAAGTTTCCAACGCCAATTAATTGCATACCGTTTGGTCCAGTTGATAAATCTCTAGCCAAATCTTTGATTGCAATTAATTTTTTATCTTGCAAATAAACTTCTTGATTTCTAATTTCTAACCATTCAACAGATGTTTCAAATCTCATGGCAACACGTTTTTTGATTTTATTTAACAAATTTTCACACGCACGTACAACTGCACTTCCTGTTATATACACGCCACTTGATGCATAACTTCCCGGATCAAATGGAGTTATATCAGTGTCTGCGATTATTGGAATAATATTGTCCATTCCACATTGCAACACTTCATTTGCCAAATTCACCATGATTGAATCCGTTCCTTGTCCAACATCTGTAGGACTCATCAACAATGTATAATCACCTTGTTCGTTTAACCTCACTTCAACTGTTGAAGTGTCGACGTTTTGAATTCCACTTCCTTGTTGAGCAATAGCCATTCCAACGGAAATTATTTTATCTTTTTCTTCTTTGAAAGGATAATATTTATCCCATTCAATCATTTCTCTTCCTTTTTCGATGCATTCATTTAATTTGCAACTTTTGACATCTATTCCGTACGCCAGTGTTTTTTCTCCTTCTCGAACAGTGTTTTTAAGTCTTAGCTCAACTGGATCCATGTTTAATTCTTTGGCTAATTTATTTACCATAGATTCTAATGCAAATGTTCCTTGAACTGCACCGTAACCACGAAAAGCTCCTCCAGGAAGTTTGTTAGTGTATACAACTTGTCCGAAAAATCTAGCGGCTCTCATTCTGCTGTACAGTGGAAGTGTTTTGTTACCAACCAAATTCAAAGTTGTAAACGCGTGATACCCATAAGCGCCTTGATCAGATAAGGCATAAATGTCACAAGCTTCAATTGTCCCATCTTTTTTTGCACCTATTTTAACTTTAACTTTCATTTGGTGGCGTGAGTTTGAAGCTTCAAAAGTTTCTTCTCTGTCAAATACAAGAATTGATGGCTTTCCTGTTTTTAAAGTTACAAATCCAGGATAAATTTCTGTTACACTTGTTTGTTTACCACCGAATCCTCCACCTACTCTTGGTTTTATAATTCTGATTCTTGAATCGCTAATTCCCAACGCAACAGATAATTGTCTCTTGATGTGGAATGGAACTTGTGTAGATGAAATGCAACACAATCTATTAAATTGATCCATGTAACAATACGATCTGTAAGTTTCCATCATGCAATGTGCTTGTGCTTTCGTTGTAAAAGTGTCTTCCAATACGACATCACATTCACTCATTACCTTGTCGACATCTTCGCCCCAAGATTCCTTCTTTTCGCCAACTATATTCCTTTTCGTATCGTAACCAAAAACTTTCGTTGGCCCATTGAAGAACACGTCTTCTTCGTGAACGACAATTTCATTGTCGATAGCTTTTGTGTAATCAAGTAATGGAGTTTTCACATCGTATTTAATTTTAATTCTCTTCATAGCTTGATTACAAACTTTTTCGTTAACTCCAACTACAATTGCTACAGGCTCTCTCATATATCTAATATTTTTTGACAAAATCGACATATCGTATGGACTTGGCTCCGGATAAGATTGTCCTGCTAGTGTAAATTTATTGTCAAAAACATCTTCATAAGTGTACACTGCCACAATTCCATCCATCGCTTCTGCTCTTGATTTGTCTATTTCTAATATTTCACATCTTGCATACGGACTTCTCATCAGCTTAATTATCAGCGCATTAGGATCTTTCAAATCCTCTGTATAGACAGGTTTTCCAGTAACTAATGAGCTTGAATCTATTTTTTTGAAATCTTTATTTATCTTCATCATCAATCTCCAAATATTTCTTAATAGCTCTCATTTGAGAAGCATAACCTGTACATCTGCATAAATTACCCATCAAATAATCTTCGATTTCTTCATCTGTAGGATTTTTGATAGTTTTCTTCAAACTCAAAACATTCATAATGAACCCCGGTGAACAAAAACCGCATTGTTCCCCACCTTCTTCAGTCAAAAGTTCTCCGAATTTTCTTTGGCTATCAGATATTCCTTCCAAAGTTGTGATCTTTTTTCCTTCACATCTTAATGCCAAAACAGAACAAGAAAGTACTGGAACATCATCCATCCACACAGTACAAAGACCACAATTCGATGTTGTACAACCACACTTCACCGATTTATAACCCAAATCGCGAAGCACATTGTACAAAGTAGTATCGCAATCAATACTAGCTATATGGTTTTTATTATTAACATTTAATTCTATAATCATTGCAATTCACCTAACGCTTTTTCCAATAATCCAACAAATAAAAGTTTTCTGTATTTTTTCTTCGCTTTATTATTTGACCCTATATATTCATCGATTAATTCCAATGTCTTTTCCCTATCAAATCCATTAGCATTAATCTCATCAGAAACATCTCTCATAATCATAGCTTTTTGTGGCCTTGCCCCAAACACTACCTTGTATTCTCCGTCGATTTTACTAACACTTACAATAGCAATCGGAAAATCCTTACAGCAAAGTCTTTGTACGATTTGAGTGCAGTGAATGTCTTTGTTTGGAATTATTATTTCTACCAAAATATCTTTTTTTATATCAGAATTAATAAATTCTTCAATACTCATCACACCATTATCATACAATTTTACTCTTACATCTAATAATAACAATACTGGAAGAAAATCAGAAAAAGCATATCTTGAAAACACACTTGCCCCAACTTGTGCAGTATTTCTAAGTTGGGTTGACACAATTCTCTTCAAAGCCTTTGGAATAATACCATCGCAAAAACTTTGCAAAAAATCATTGTATTCCAAATCTCTGTATGTAGTAGTTGCTCCGATTTTTATTTCATCATCTTCAACTTTTATGTAATTTAAATCTAATTTTGACAAATCAATCCCAACATTGTACGCACGACAGCCAGCTTTAAGAAAATGACATCCACCCAAAATTTTATTCATTTTTGATTTCATCAACAGCTCATAAGCTTCATCCAATGTTTCTGGACTTTTGAAATCTCTTAATGTAAACATAACCACTCCTTAATTTTAATCAGTCTATATTATATCACAAAAATAGTCGGCTATCTTTTGACAACCGACTAGCATTTTCATATAACTTTTGTACGAAATAATTTTAAGTTTTAAATATTTTTAGCTTGTTCTTTCTTAGCAATTGATGGCAATATTAGTCCCAATCCCAACAATACCACTGGAGTCAAAATGTTAAGCATCAATTTGAAATTCCATTGACTTGTGAATGGTTCTCCTTCTTTTGGAATCATACCTAATATACATGCAAATGCTGTGAATACAAAACACCAACCAGCGATAAATTTACCGAATGATTTTGATTTTGTAAATCTATATTCTACACCTTGTTTTTCATGCAAGTAGTGCTTTAATGCAAAATATGCTGCAAATACCCACATATAACGCATTGGCATTACTATAGAGTTCAAATCCAACAACCAGTTGTACAATTCATTAGAGTTTCCAATTCCCAAAGCTGGAATAATTATCAAAATACTAACCAAAATGGTAGTTAATTTGTATCCACCAACAGGAACTTTTTTGTCGTTGATTTTTCTCAAGAAGTTTGGAACGTATTTTGCATCTGCTTCACTCAATAAAAGTTTAAGCGGTGCATCGATACTCATAACCAAAGCTGCAGCTTGTCCAGCAAAATTTGTCAACGCGTAAATAATAACAAGTGATGAACCTATTCCATAATATTGTCCCAATTTTTCAAATGCATAATAAGCACCATTCATTTTTAAGTCGTTTGCAACATTTGTTGTATCGAACATCATCCCCATTGCAACTGAACCTAAAATCGCAGATACAGTTACCATCAAAGCCATAATTAACATAGCTTTTGGGAAATTTTTGCCTGCATCTTGTGTATCATTTACATAAGGTGAGATTTTTTCACAACCACCTACGGCAAACACTAACATGGAAATTGTCGTCAAATAATGCAAATTAAAATTAGGTAGATAAGTCTTTATGCTCGTCATATTTGGAGATGCAACTTCTACTCCTCTTAATGCAGGAGCTGCCAACATTAATAAAATAAATAAAATACCCATCACAAAACTTGCAGTACCGGCAATTGAACCTAAAACTTTTATAGATTTAATACCATTTGCAGCTAAAAGCACAAATAATAAAAATATTATTAGTACTAATGTTTGTAGTACAATTGGATTTAAAGATTTTACCATTTTAGGATTTCTAAAAATTGCCCATGAACCTGCAACCATTAAGTTTTGTGGTTTTTGTGCTAAATATGGAATATGTACTACCCAATAAGTCCAGCCGGACAAATAAGCTAGTAATGGTCCCATTGTTTGTTTTATCCAATAGCTAAGTCCTGATTGTCCTTCTTTGAAAGTTGAACCAAGTTCTCCAACCATCAATGAATAAGGAATAAAATACAAAGCCATTATGAATATCCAACTTGTAATAACTGTCAAGCCTTGGTTAGCATAGTTATTAACAACATTTCCAAAACCCCATACAACTGTGAATCCCATCCAAATTAGATTGGTCACTGTAAGAGATTTTTTCTTTTGATCGTCAATTAAAACATCGTTTTTCATATTTCCCTCCTGAATAGATTATAGCAAAATTTATTTTTGTTGGGAATATTTTTCAATAAAAAAATAGCTTCCAGATTTACTAGAAGCTACTTGATATTTTATTTTGAATAATTTTCTATTATTTTCAAAACCAAATCCGATGCTTTTTTCATTTGGTCGATAGATAATAATTCGTGCTTTCCGTGGAATGCATATCCGCCAGTGAAAATGTTCGGACATGGAAGTCCTTTGTATGATAATTGTGCTCCATCAGTACCACCTCTGATTGGTTGAACTAATGGTTTTATTCCCAAATCTTCCATTGATTTATAAGCCAAATCCACAATTTCCATTACAGGTTCTATTTTTTCTTTCATGTTGTAATAGCTATCTTTCATGTCAAGTTCGATAGCGTTGTTGTATTTCACATTCAAGAATTCTACTAATTTTTTCAAATAAGATTTCTTTTCTTCGAATTTTTTCTTGTCGTGATCTCTGATTATGAATTTCATAACAGTATTTTCAACAGTTCCTTCGAATGATGTCAACAAGTAGAATCCTTCGTAATGTTCAGTATATTCTGGTCTTTGAGCAACAGGAAGTTCATTGAATAATTCCATACCGATTAATTGCGAATTAATCATTGTGTTTTTTGCGCTACCAGGATGAACATTTTTGCCGTGAATAGTTATTGTCGCACCTGCTGCATTGAAGTTTTCGTATTCCAATTCTCCAATTGGGCCACCATCTACTGTATATGCAAAGTCTGCTCCGAATTTTTCTACATCGAACAAATCAGCTCCTCTGCCTATTTCTTCATCAGGGGTAAATCCAATTTTAATTGTTGGATGTTTAATATTTTTGTTTTCGCATAATTTATTCACAGCATCCATTATAATTGCAATACCAGATTTATCATCAGCACCCAAAAGTGTAGTTCCATCTGTATGAATTAAAGCTTGTCCTTCCAAATCTTTTAAAAATGGAAAATCTTCCACAGTAGTAGTTACAGAATCGGATAATTTAATGTCTCCACCTTTGTATTCTAAGATTTGTGGTTTAACATTTTCTCCTGACATATCCGGAGCAGTATCCATGTGAGAAATAAATCCGATAGATTTTGATTCTCTATCCAAGTTTGATTCTAACGATGCATACACATATCCATTTTCGTCCATGTGAGCATTGTCAATTCCCATTTCTTTTAATTGCTTAACCAAAAGATTACCCAAATCTTTTTGTCTAGCTGTTGATGGACAAGTTTCGCTTGATTCATCACTTGTAGTGTAAATCTTCGCGTATTCAATAAATCTATCAACTATATCTATCATAATTTTCTCCTATTTAATAACTTTCTTTTCTTCCCAAGATTTTTTAACTGCGTTTGCAACATTTCTTGCAACATCTTTGTTAAATGCTTCTGGTAAAATTCTATCTTCTACTGGTTGTTCAACCATGTGAGCTATTGCATAAGCTGCTGATAATTTCATATCGTCAGTAATTCTGTCTGCTTTTGCATCCAATGCTCCTCTGAATATTCCAGGGAATACCAATACATTGTTAACTTGATTAGGATAATCACTTCTACCTGTTCCAACAACTCTTGCACCAGCTTCTTTTGCTTCGTCAGGATATATTTCTGGAACTGGGTTCGCCATTGCTAAAACAATAGCATCGTGGTTCATTGAAGATACCATTTCTTTTGTTAAAATTCCAGGAGCAGAAACACCGATGAAAATATCTGCATTTTCCATAGCAGTTTTCAAATCTCCTTTAACTTTATTAGGGTTAGTAGTTCTAGCGATTTCTCTTCTAGCTTCGTCAAGTTTTTCATCATCAGGATCGATAATTCCACGGCTGTTTAAGATTAAGTTGTTCTTAGCACCTGCTAATGTTAACAAGTTAGAAATTGCAATACCAGCTGCCCCTGCACCACTGATTACGATTTTGACATCAGAAATATCTTTCTTAACAATTCTCAACGCATTGATAACTGCAGATAATACAATAACAGCAGTACCGTGTTGGTCGTCATGGAATACTGGAATATCTAATTCTTCGATTAATCTTTTTTCGATTTCAAAACATCTTGGAGCTGCAATATCTTCAAGATTAATTCCACCAAATGAAGGAGAAATTGCTTTCACAGTGCTGATTATTTCTTCAGTGTCTTGTGTGTTCAAGCAAATTGGGAATGCATCAACATTACCGAATTCTTTGAATAAAACTGATTTACCTTCCATAACAGGCATACCAGCAATTCCACCAATATTTCCCAAACCTAAAACTGCAGAACCATCAGTTACAACAGCTACCATATTTCCTTTATTTGTATATTTATATGCAAGTTCATTGTCTTCGTGAATTTTCTTACAAGGCTCAGCAACACCAGGAGTGTAAGCCAACGCCAAATCCATAGCGTCATTAACTTTTACTTTAGATACTACTTCTAATTTCCCTTGATTTTTTTCGTGAAGTTCAAGAGCTTTTTGTTTAATTTCTTCGATATTCATTTTTCACCTCATAAATTTTCATATAACTTTCAACAAAATTGTTGAATTACACTATTACAATATAATTTTAACACTAAAAGCTAACTATTCCAAACAAAAAGAGGTATTATTTAAAATACCTCAATTAATTTAGAAAAATATTGGAACCAAAACAGATGCCAATAAAATTATTAACGCTCCTCCCAAACGAGAAGATATTTGCGCAAATGGCATCAATTCCATTCTATCTGCAGCCGTAAGAACAGCAACATCACCAGTACCACCCATGTTAGCCATACATAATCCTGCTGTAAGAGCTGTTTCTATTGGATAGAATCCTACGAAATATCCTACGATACCAGCGCCAATGATAGCTCCTATAATAACCGCAAGAACAAGAATTACATAGCTTAGTGTAAATGCTTCGAAAATTTGTCCCAAATTAGTGTAAGCCATACCAATACCAAGCATAAGTGCTGCAGTGAAGTTTTTGGCAACGAAATTGTACCAACCTTCAGCAACGTGTTCGATTTTTTCAGGAACAATTCCTGCTGCCTTAACGATAACTACAGAAATAATCATCCAAGCATAAGAGTGGATTTTGATACCTATTTTCTCGAACAAAAATGCTAGTATCGCTCCAAATGTGAAAAATGCTGTAGCAATTACAATACCAGCGCCATAATCTTTAACATCATTTAAAATGATATTTTCTTTCTTTTCTGCTTTCAAACTATCGTCATCACTTCTAACTAATTGTCCATTACCAGTTAAGCTTGGTTTTGATTTTCCTAGTCTGTTCAATAAACCACCAGCAACAATTGCCGTAGCATTACCCAAAGCAACTGCTGGAACAAGTTTACTCAAAATAGTTTCGGACGGAATATTCAATGCTGATTCGAAAACTTTAGAAATAGGTACAGCACCCGCTCCCATTCCACCGCCCATAATTGGGATACCGATGTATGCGATAGACTCACCTACACTCTTTCCTAACAACAAACCTACACCACCTACTAAAAGTAATGCCATAATTACAGAACCCAAAATACATGGTAAATATCTAATAGCTGCTTTAATAAGCAACTTTCTATTCATACCAAGGATTGAACCTGTGATTAAAGCTGCGATGTAGAAATCAAGGAATCCTCCTTTAGTCATAAAAGTATTTATACTTTTGATGGATTCAGCTGGTAACCATTTATAATAAGTTATAGCCGCACCAACAAATATAGATACGATAGCTCCACCGCCCAAATATGTCTTGATAATTGGTGTGTGATTTCCGATAAGGTTTAATAATTCGCCGAATACAATCAAAAATAAAAATGCTCCAACCATACCATTTGGTAGAACATCAAATATGAATGAAATAACGATTATTACGCATGCGATTATAAAATACGGAATTTTTAAACCTGCAATCTTTTTATCCATAACTTTCCTCCTTATTTAGTTTTTACATCTTATATTATCTCATTTAAAAAAACAAAAAGCAATCTAAATCAGCTTAATTAAAAGTAATAAAGTGAATAAATACAAAATTGTCGTACTCACAACATAATACCCTGCCAATGAATCATCTTGACGATATCTTTTAGCAAAAACATAAGTATTAACAGCCGTAGGAGCACCAAATAAAATCAACGCAACAACCTTTTGAATTTCAGACAAACCGAAAATTTTTCCAATAAATAATCCTGTCAAAGGAAGAACCAAAAGTTTTACAATGGAAACCTTCATAATTGATTTAATCTCTCTAAAATCTATTCTAAAATTCAAACCGTATCCCATAGTCACCAAAGCTAAGGTCCCTGCAATATCTCCCAAACTTCTCAAAGGAGTTTCCAAGAAAAACAAATTAACCTTAGTTACATACAAAAAAATCCCTACGAAAAGCCCAATCATCAAAGGTGTCTTCACTACATTTATGAACAACTTTTTCTTAGAATTATTCTCACCTACCAATCCTTCGTACATGCTTACAGTGTAGAAATTATAGAAAAACTGACTAATTCCTGTGATTGCACCTGCCATGACAATCCCTTCATCCCCAAACAAAACACTTAATATTGGAAATGACATTATAATGAAATTGCCTCTACTCATAGCATTGGCTTCTAGTACAACATAAGATTTGTCCTTGTTGGTAATTTTCGCCAAAAAATAAGTAAGGAAAATGTGAAATACAAACACCACATTCAAATATACAAAATATTTTACACTTAGATTTTGTCCAAAATCTACTTTATAAAAACTCATCATAATTTTAACTGGAAAAAGTACATTAAAAATCAACTTGTTAAGTCCAGTCATAGTATTATCGTCTACAATGTTGAACTTTCTTATCAAAAATCCAATAAAAATCAAACAGAATAAATTGATTATCGTTAAGTACAACTGCGAATAATTTACCAAAAAACCACCTTTTTCACATAAAAATATAGGTAAATGAAACCACTTACCTATACCACAATACTATTTATTTAGCAAAAAATCAAATTATTTTGTGTACAATTCAATGTATCTGTCCTCTGTAGTGTAATCTGATTTTTCTATCGAATCGATGATTAAACCATCAGATATGAATTTCTTCAAAGAATCGTCCAAATCATTCTTAGCCACAATATTGACGATTTTTTTATTTTCACTATCGGAGGTTACAACCTTGTATTGTTCCTTTGAAATCTCAGACAAATTCTCAAACGCTATTTTTTTATCCACCAGAAACATTACATCGTCTGTTAACTTGTCCACTTCTGACAAAGTATGAGATGACAACACAACTATCTTGCCATCATCTTTTAATTTCAGAAGATAATTTCTAAGCAAAATAACGCTTGTAGGATCCAACCCTGTTACAGGTTCGTCCATAATGTAAATATCATAATCTCCCATGAAAAAATACGTCAACAAAGTTTTTTGTTTTTGTCCCAGAGAATAAGTGCTAACTTTTCTCTTCATAAAATTATGAACCTTAAAAATATTCAACACTTCCTCAAACTTTTCATCAGAAACATGGCGTGAGTTCTTTGCGAAAATAAAATGATCCAACCCTGTCAAATTATCATACAGCATATCCAAGCTTCTTGCATAGGATAAATACTTGAAAATCTCCGGATTTTTATTATCTATATCATTAACCTTAATCTCACCTGAATCGTACTTCGTCAAATCAGAAATTATATCCATAAGAGTAGTCTTACCAATACCATTTGGTCCAACTAACGCGTAAATCCCAGGTTTATCTAATTTCAAATTCAAATCCTTTAACACTTCGTTTTCACCGTAAGATTTGTTCAGACCTTTAATCTCAAGCATTAATATCCCCCTTCATTCTTTTCATTGATATCAAATTAAACACTATAATATAAAATACAATCATTATCACATTATATATCGGATTAGAAAAACTGAACTCATTCAAATAATTGTATCCGCCTTTCAAAATCATCAAACTATCCAACGAACTGAATGGATTTAATAAGAAAAACTTACCCAAAGTTCCAAAATAGCTAATAATTATTCCCAAAACAATAAAGAAAGTTGTAGCAATTATATTCACAGTTTCATTCTTGATGAATGTAGTCATCATATTTGAAAAACTAACCACAAGTAAAATTATCAAAATATTTATTAAAATCATTGGCAAAATAAAACCACTAGATGCCCTGAACACCCCCTCTACTACACCGTTATAACTGTAATCGTAGCAGAACACTGGATACAATTTCTCACCAAGTCCTCCGTTAAATAATCCAATTATCATACTAATTGCCAAAATCACAATATACATTCCGGCAGATAATACAAACGAATTAATCTGCTTTGATTTCCAGACATCTTTTTTCCATTCATTCACAAAAGCCAACTTCAAAGTTCCATTGGACCTTTCCTTTTTGAACTCAAGAGTAAACATCAAGCAAATAATCAACGTAAAGGCTGGAATAATCCCATTTTCATACATAGATATCACAATGCCTATAAGTCCTTTTTGTTCAGTAGGATCATGTTGTTTTGTTTTATACAAGCTTAGTTTTTTATTAGATAATAAACTCTGTTCAATTTCATTGCTAACAAGTTCATAACTTGAATCGGGCTTTAAGTGGTTATCAATAAAATAATTCACCCTGTTCTCATTAGAGCGAGAAGTACTGGGATCTATTCCTTCTTCATCTAATCCCCAATCAGAATTCAGATAAATAAGCATATTACTGTAATATTCTGCTGGATTGTCAGCTCTGTTAACATAAGATTTTTTGAAATTTTCCAAGTTAATTAGTATTTGCTTGTCACGTTTCTCTTTTGGATTATTGTGTACGTTAATCTTTGCAACATCAATACTGATGTCTATGGTCTGCAAATCATCCTTTGATTTTATGTTTTTGAATTTTATCGTATTGAAACAGAATAACACAACTACCATTACAGTTAGTACACCAAAATACTTATATAATTTGCTTCTCATGATTTTTGCAAAATCCAATTGCAAGATATTTTTGATATCGATTTGGGAGTATGTTTTAGAAAAATTATAATAAATCAACTTGTATCTGTTTTTGTTAACTAGTATTAAACATACAATCAATAACGCTAATACAATTGGAACAGCAATTGAAAGATTACCAAAATTATGAAAACTATTTAAGCTAAACGATAGATCATATTTTCTTGAAATAAAAGAAATTATCCAGTAAATCGATAAAACAGCTATAATTGATAGACTTTGTTTCATGTACCTTCTGAAAATCTCATACAAAATCATCGCAATGCTGTAAATTAAAAACCCAGTACCAATGTATTTTAAAGCAAGTACCACTGAGTTTACATTCATAGTTATAGGCGAATCGGTCTTTAGGTTTGTTACAGATTTCAATATCATATCGTGCGTACTTCCCATTGGAAATCCATTGACTACAGAATAAATAATGTTGCCAACAATCATGGATAATATTACAACCGCAAAGAATACGACATACTTTACAAGCCTTGAATATACTAATTTTTTGGAACCAACTGAAATCGTGTCTATTTTTAGACTTTTGAAATTCATCTCATTAGCAAATACAGCTATCAGAAAAACCACACACAAGAAAATATCATTCATGACATTTTCGATTAGGAATCCAAAAGATTTGAAAAAACTAAAATTATTGGATGTAGTGTAGAATCCATATCTGTTAATTTCATCACGAATCAAGTTAAAATAAGGATCCAATTCTCTGAACATTGTATCTTCCAACTTATTTAAGTTGTTTTGTCGTTTGAACGATTTTATCTCATCATATTGGTTCAATAATTCATTGTAGAAATTATGCTCTGTCTTTGAAGAATACTTTGCAGATTTTGTTTCTTCCATCAACATACTCACATCGTATTCCAAAGGTTTTATGTACTGTAAAGAATTAAAATTCATCTTGCTATAATCCAAATATTTCTGCTGTTCTTCTTTGTTTTCCGAAGACTTTGAGAATGCAAAAGACTCCATCATTGTATTTTCAAAATTATTTATAGTTTGTATAAAATATTTATAGTCTTGATCAGTATATTCATATTTTATACTGTTTAATGTTACAAAAGTATACACACAAAAAATAATAACTACAACAGGAAAAATTAATGACTTGTAAAGTTTTTTCAGTTCAAACATATTGTCTCCCTTCATTGAATTTAGAAAATATTATTTGCTAATTTCTCCCGAATAATACCAAGTCTCAGTATTATTGGTTACATCAATAGTAATTAATCTCTGTCTGTAAAGTTTCCCACTGTAACCGTCATTATACACATCTTCATACTTCAAATATACAGGTGATTTTCCCCTCTCAAAAGTAAAGTTCTCACCGTATTCATCTTTTTCAACATTTTCTAATTCATAATAACTTGCCGAACTAACCGCAGATGAAACGTTTGCATTAATTGAGCAAATAACCATCACACACGCTAACATAATTACTAAAAAATATTTTTTCATTTTTAAGTCTCCTTTCATAAATTCCTTATTTATTACATACCCTATTTTTTATTTTTTAATCTATTTTTCTAAAATTTTAATTTGTTTTGTTTAGTGTATTTCATATACATTTTTAAGAAATTATTTCCTCATTTAATGCAAAAAAATCTTCCACACTGTTTAGTGCAGAAGACTTTTCGCAATTATTTGTCGCTTAAATCAATATCTAAGATTTTAGGAACTGTTGTACTGACAAGATCTTTAGAAAATTGTGTTTTCAAAGTTCTATCCAACACATACTTAATGTCATTCATATCATTGTAATCTTTTATGAAAATCACTTTGGAATTTTTATCAATTGCTACGATTGTATTATTTTTTCTATTGTTTAAATAAAATATTGAATTGGCATTAGTATAAATTTCAGCTATATCCAACTTGTTCTTACTAATCGTATCATTCAAAACGTTGATGTTACCTATAGTGTTCATATTCTTGATAGAAAAATCATCTCGTTGTATGCTACTTGCATTTTCCCACATTTTTAATGTGCTATTTTCTTTGTAATTTCCTAACAAAAGTATTGTAAGATTTTCATCTTGTAACTCTGAAATTTTTTCATAAGTTTTATCATTTTTCAAAAACCTATAATTTTTTATATCGCGTCCATAATACAATTTATTAAATTTCTTTTCAGTATCGTTAAGTTCCTTGTAATCACCTCTGTTTTCTCTTTGACTATAAGTTAAGGCTACATTTTCGTCTGGCTGTGTACTTTCTACATTTTCTACCAATTTTGGTTCGTGATTTTTATTATCTAATGAAATTTTTTCGTTTTGTATAGGTAATAAATCATCACTTACTAAATTTTCTGTGTATTTTGTTTGTAATGATCTGTTCACTAAGTCTTCAATATCTTGATTAGAAATGTATTTTTTCACGAACAACATTCTTCCGTTTTCATCTGCTATCAAAATATAAGGGCTGGATATCGACTTATCAAAATCAAATTTTTCTCCACCACAGTAGAAGTTATTTTTTACATCATTCATATCAAAAGATTGGAACATATTCTTCAAAATAGTTTCATCTTTATAATTAGAAATCTTGATTAAGTTGATTTTATCCAAATTCAAATACGATGAATTCTTCCACATTATTCTAGAATTTTTATCTTCAGGTGAACCAACCAACATTACATTTACTTTTTTATTCAAGAAATCTTTTATATATTTTTGATTTGAGTTGATATCTTTCATTAAATACATATTCATATCTCGACCGTAATATTTTTGGTTAACTTCTTTTTCACTTGGCTCGAAAATTCTGTAGTCTCCTCTTTCATTTCTTTGAGAAAAAGTCATAGGAACTATTCTATTCGGATCTTTTTCTTTTGGAATTTCTTCTAAAATTTTGAGATCTACAATAGGTTTAACTGAATCTGTTATTGTATCATTGACTGCAAAAGTATTAACAGTTCTGTCCAAAACATACTTGATATCTTCGTTTGAATTGTATTCTTTTGTAAACATATAGTTTTGATTTTTATCAATGGCAACTATTGTTGGTTTTGGAACTTGTATCAATGAATTATATGCTCCAGTAACATAGATTTCTTTCTTAACATTTTCCAAGCTTTCAAATCTTTCTTTCTTTTTATTGATGTCAGCTTGTGCTCCCAAATAAGATACATTTATTAAATCATAGTTTCCTTCTTTTATATATTTAGAATTTTCCCACATTTTAATAGTATCTTCTTTTCTGTAATCTCCAATCAAAAGTATTTTAATATCTTTTTTAGAAATTTCATCTAATGATTTAGGTTTGTTGTCTTTATCTATCAGTTTAATCCTAGAAAGATCCTTAGCGTATTGTGAACTGAACTTAGCTTCATTTTCCGACAATTTTTCATAATCTTTTCTGTTTTTTCTTTGTTCAAGAGAAATAGGATAGCTTGATTTGAACATATCTATGCTAAGTTTTTTGAAGTTCTTATTGTCTGCGTAATATCCATTGGACATGTTAAATCTTCTCAAAAGCTCATAATTGGATTTATAAGGGAATACATTTAACAACGATCCATTCTTATCCAATACAACTACTTGGTTTTTATTAGATCTAAATTGTCCATTTAATGAATTACCTCTCATAAATGAATCTGAATACAATTTGTCTTTACTAATTTGTTCCAAATCCTTTTGATTTCCATTTGTAATGACATTGACAAAATTAAATGCTTTATCATTTATATTGGAAGAGTTGTCAAACATTTTTTTAGATTGTGAATCAACCCTATCTCCCATTAAGAATATAGTAGGTCTTTTATTATCTATAATATCCTTTATTTTAACAGGCTTATTATCTTTATTGTAAAGTACAAAATTACTATAATTAAAACCATATCTTGATTTAACATTTATCATTGTTAAATTATCAGTTGAATCGAAGAATCCAAGAGCATAAGCTTGCTCAAATGATATTGGGAAGTTTTGTTCTTTTATTTCAACATCAATAGGATTTTGTGGTTTATCATCTGGTTTTTCATCTGGCTTATCATCTGGTTTATCATCCGGCTTATCATCGGGTTTTTCATCTGGATTAGATGGTTTGTCGCCCACTTGAATTGAGATTTCTTTTGTATAATCTTTGAATCCTTCTCTTGAAATTTTTATTTTAAAAGTATATTGTCCCAATACGTTCTCATCGCTTGTCTTAAATGCAAAGTCGATTTTACCTGAATTATCTGATACTGCACTTTTCTTGAATAATTGTTTTTGATTTGAATCTTCTAATATAACTTCAGCCTGTGATTTATCTAGTTTTGAGTCATTCAAATCCGATACAACTATTTCCAAATTAATAGTATCTCCAAGTTCGTATTTTTCTTTATCAGTTTTAATCGAAGCCTTCATTTGAAGTAAGTCTGGAGTATTTTGACTTACAACTTGATACTCTAAAAACTTAAATGCATTTTGGTACTGTGCATCTAACAATTCCACTTTTACGCTATATTTTCCTAAAGTAGTTCTATCATTCGTACCAATTTTTAATATATGTCTACCATTTTTATCTGTTTGTCTGTTGTAAGATACAGTTCTTCCAAATGGATCTTGTAAAGTGTATTTTATATTTCTATTAGCTAAATGCTCTCCAGTATCTTGATCTTTTAATTCTACGTTTATTTGAACGATATCTTTTCTTTTTACTGTTGTGTTAGGCGAAGTTATCTTAATGTTTGCCTTTTGATTAGTCTTCAATTCTACATTAGGATCCACATTTTTGTCTTCAATTTTAATATTCTGTTTTGATAATATAGCTTGAAGATTGTTAAAATCTTTTTGAGTTATTAGATTTACAACTCTTCCTTCTTCGTTTAACACCAGTATTTTTTCATCTTGACCTAATGACAATTTTTGATTTCTTATATTATTGTCTTTGTCTATAAAACTTTTTGATATCAATCTTCTAAGATTTTGTTGTTCCAGATACGATTTATCATTTTCAGATGTTATTCTAACAAAATTGTATGTGTCATTTGATTTGTTTGCAAAATTTTTCAAATCAGTTTCTTTGTTTGAGAATAGTACAACACTTGGTTTCTTCAAATCAACTACATCATTTAGAATTTTTGTTTTATCGTTCAAATCGTTCATCGAATAGCCAAGGATATTTTTACCATAAATATTTTTCAATATTCCTTTGTTATCTTTATCATTTTTCAAATGAGCAAAATAAGAGGATTTATCAGCATCATCATAATTTATAAAATTATCATTTGTATCTTTGTTTGAGATATCAAATTTTGTGAATGAGTAGTCCTTAAAATATCCATCTTTGTTAACTTCAGCTAATATTTTGTAAGTTCCTGGATATATATTATCTGGAAGCTTAACTTTTAGTTTTTCTTGGCCAATGTTATTTGTTTTGATTTCACCATTTTGGATTTCTGTTCCTGCTAAATCAAATATTTTGTAGCTTACATTTGCTTGTGAAATGTAATTATGATTTGAATCAGTAGTTTTAATGTTAATTGTTATCTCTTTTTTGAAATTGTATACTGATTTATCTCGAATTACATCTAATCTAAGATTTTTATTATAATCTTTGTTTTCTATTCCTGAGATTTCAATATATTTTTGCATACCTTCTTTAATATAGGCTACAGATTTGAATCCCTTGTCCTTTAATTGTTTTATTTTTGGTTCTGATTCCACATTACTTACTACAAATAAGTTTGTAGTTTTGTCCAAATTATTCATAAAATCATCAAAGTCTTTATCGTACAAATCCATATTAAATGAATTATCAATATGTGATTTATCAAAATTTGCTTTAGATCTAACATCTAATACAAAAGGTTTTTTAGTTTTCAAATAATCTGTAACATCGGTAGCATTTTTTGCTTCAAAGAAAGTATTATTTGTCTTAGGAATTTGATTTGAGAGTGCATAAATTACATATCTCTTTGATGTTTTTTCGTAATTATACTTTGATAATTCAAAGTATAATTCGTATTTTCCTGGAGTTTTTACATCTACATCATAGTTTATATTTCCTTTGTCATCTGTTTTAATAATTGATTCTTTCTTTGAATTTGGTGATATTTCTTTGACTTTGACATCCAAATTAGATAAATCATTTCCATTTTCATCCTTTAAGTTTAACTTTACTACCGCGTTTTTACTTGCTTCGTAAATTTTTTTGTCTGACACTATAGTTGTACTGAACTTTTTAAGTTTTGGTCTTTCAACTGCAATGAAACTTATTGATTCAGATAATGATTTATAATTTGATTTTTGTGCTTTCAAAGTTATATCGTACTTACCTGGGGTAAGTTTTAGTTTGTATATCCACTTTCCGATTGATTTGTCATCTGATGTAGTTCTATCTATTATTACTTTACCATCTGGAGTTTTTAAGGAAATATTAACTTCCGCATTATTGACATTATTTCCGAACTCATCTACTGTTTTGAAACTAATTTCAGGAATTTCATCTACAAAATACTGGTCTTTTTTATTCTTAGCATTAACTGAAATTCCTTTATACTCATCGTCATCTTCTCCGAATTTAATTTTATAATTTGCTGAGGATGATGGATAATTATAGTAATCCGCAGTAGCTTTTATCAAATATTCTCCTTTTGAAGTGTAAGCTTTTGGTGTCATATATATGAATACATAACCTTGATAATCGCTCATTTTCCTAATTTTTGTTTCTTGTTGATTAGGATCCAATATACTTATATCAACAGATGAATTTCTCATTGGATTATTATTTTGGTCTTTGATTTGAATTTTAATATATGCAGATTCATTTAGTTTGTAGACTTTTTTTGCTGAATCAAAAGAAATATTCATGTATTTTCCATCTTTTTTAGCAAAGAAAGAATCTTTTTGTTCTACATCGTAGTACCCTTCTTTGTATGCAACGGCTTCTATTTTATAAGTCCCCATTACATTTCTTTCTGATAAATTCATCGAGAAGTTAGCTTTCCCATCTTTATCTGTTTTCAAATTAACATCATATGATTTTTGATTAGGATCAGTTATAGTCAATCTAATATTTGCATCAGAAATTGGTTTATTTTCGTTATTGACTACAAAATCTACATTTACAGGCTCCGTTTTAACCATGAAAGTTTTTTGTGATAACTTCATTTGTAAATCCAGATTTTTCATTTCTGCTGTATTTCTATCTACATTTACATCTAGTATTTCAGTGAAATTATCGAACCCGCTTAAATTAGCATCTACTTTTATTTTATATACTCCTTCTTCGTTGAATATTTCTTTTTCCAAATCAAATACAGCTTGACCTTGTTTATCTGTGTAAAGTGATTTAGTGTATTCTTTTTGAGACGGAGATGTTATAGTAGCCATTACTTTTGCATATCTTTTAATTTCGTTGTATTTATTAGTAACTGTAGATACTAATTTTACTTGAGTATTTGGTTTGATTTTGTCCTTATCTAGTTTATTGTTAACAAAAAGTGGATTTTCAACTGTTGGAACAAAATCTTTACTTTCTACGTTAAAAGTATTAATTCCGATTAATTTGTTTTTGTAGTAAATATTTACTTTGTATTTACCGATAGCGGCATTATTTGCTAGTCTAACATTAAAATTAGATTCCCCAGTAAGATTTGTTTTTAAATTATACTTGAAGTTTTGATTATGAGATGTAATTATTTCACACTCAATATCTTTATTTACAATTTGATTTTCAGATTGATCCTTAAGTGCTATGTTAATAGCTACTTGTTCCCCTTGAAGATATGTTTGCTTATCTGAAGATATATTAGCTTTGAATTGTGCATTAGATTCATCAACTCTAATTCTCATTGTATCAAAAACTTTATAGGAATGTTTTGATTTCGCAGTGATAATACATTCTCCATATCCAACAGCTTTAACTTTTCCAGTACTATCAATGTCGCAAACTGTCTTATCAGAACTTTCCCATTTCAAGTCTTCAGTCTTTGCAGTATTAGGTAATAAATCTATTCCTAATGTTAATGTTTCACCTATTTTTAGAAGTTTTTCTTTTTCTTTGAATTTGATGCTTTCTATCTTAGTTTCATTTTCATCATTTTCATTGATATGCTCTCCATCTATGGTAAATGCTTTTAATGAAACATTTGCATTTTTTATTTGGTCTGTCAAATCTGTCCACTTTTCACCATCTTTACTTACAAAAGATTGCCCAGCTTCTGCTATAGTTTTTGAAGAAAATCCTTTTATTGGTCTTTCAATTGGAATTGGATACTTATATCCCGGAGTTTTCATTCTGACAATTACAGCGAATTTTGAACCTTTTGAAATAAGCGTGTCTTCAACTTTAACTTTTTCATAACCTGCAAATTGCATCTTACCTTGTTTAACGCTGTTTTTTTGTGAAAGTCCACCGTTTTTATCTACATTTGTATTAACAAACACTTCGTATTCAGCATCATTTGCAGAAGTCCACAATCCTACACTTGAAAGATATGTGTCTTCTTCCACTGGACCAAACACATTCGCATAATACGATTCTTCTCCAAGTCCAACTTGACTTGTCATTCCCAATTTATCGTATTGCCAGATTTTTTCATTTTCATTCAAATCTTTTAAAATATATTGAGAGTTTTGTGTTCCTATGTTTTTGTCGTAGTATGATACATAATAATATCCGCCTTGAGTTCCCCAACCAGTTCCCCAAGAATTTTTACAAATCCATGCTCCATCTCCTTGAGGTGTGGTCTTGAAATTCTTTTTGCTATAATTATCATCCCATCCTACAATTGTTACAGCGTGATTTGGAACTTGACCACCAGAATAGTAATGAGCCATGTTTTTTTTGTTAAGATATTCATCTCCACCCATAACCGCTGAGTACACTCCACCGTATTTTGTTATCATAGATTTAATTAAATTATTATCGTTAGAATCTCTTCTATCTGGCAAAAATATTGCTTGTGTCAATTCCTTTGCTATTGGCAAGTTTTCAGGGGAATCTGATCCGTAGATATCATAAGGATCATCTTTTTCTAGAACAGGACCAGATCTTCTAGCCAAATATGCAGAAGAAACTGTTCTAGTTCCACCATCACTTGGACCCCAGTCAAAACCGTGAGTATTTCTCATGTGTTTTTCAGAAAAATCCATTCTTTCATCTGGCATCAAAATCGATTCAGCAGATCCAAAAGTTGCAAAAGCCCAACAAGATCCATTAGGCCCTTGATCCTTAACACTTGTCACTTTTCCTATATCTCTCAAATCAAATTTTGATTGATTAACATCACTTAAACTTCTAAAAAAGAAAGTGCTTGGAAATTTTCTTTTACTAGTATTGTTATCGATAGAAGAATAATTCGTATGGATTTTATAAGGATCTTGTTTTAATTTTTTTGAATTATCATTAAAATTAGCATTTTCTATGCTTTTTTCGTATAAATTAATTCCTCTATTACTTGAATCTTTTTGTTTGAACTCTACAATATCTTTGTTGGATTTCTCTATTTGTTTTTCAGCTGATATAGGATTAATCGGAAGAATTAATGCTATTGATAGCACAACTGAAAATATTTTTAATTTTTTGCTCATAATTTGCTCCTTTATTTGTGAATAAATCTTCTTACACCCTAAAAAAATATTTTTAGATTTGTAAGAAGATTTACTACATTAAGTTTAGCTTATAAGGGCAAACCAAAAGATTTGCCCCTTATAACTAATTAAAATCAAAAATCAAATATCCATCATTAGATGTTTTATTTGAATCTGAATTGTCATCTCCAAAATCTGGATTAATAACTTCTTCAGAAGCCCTTAATTTTTCTCTGTTGTTTTTGTATGTTTCATAAGAACCATATTCTAATTTATTGTCATCATGACCATAACCAACAATGATTTCTTCTGAATCTTTTGGTCGGAATCCATCTGGTAAGAAGTCAAATGATGGATTATTCAACCAAATAATTTTAGCAATTCTAGCAGGATCAGGTAGTTCAGATTGTACATTGAATTCTGACCAAGGAATAGATTCTCCTTCACGAAGTGCTAAAATAGATTCAAATTCTTTAGGATATTTTGCTCTTAATTCATTAACATAATCTCTTAAGATATAAACACCTTCAGCTGCTCTTGAATAAGAAACGCCTCTTGCTCTTCTAACATCTTGTGCTTTTCTTAATTCTTTATCGAATTTAGTTCTATCTTCAGCTGTAAGATATCTGTTAGCTTTATTTTTAATATTTCTAATTTCGTTTAATTGCTTATCAATTGTTCCACTTAACCATTTTGGACTAGCATATACATCACGTTCTAGTAATGCTTGACTACAAGCTGATTTAAGTCTAGCATCTAACTCTATTAGGTTTTTTACTTGAATTTGAGTTCTTGATGCCTTAGTAATATCAGCAATTTCTTTTGAAAGTGAATTTCTTACAAATTCTCTTTTACCTTTAACTCCAACTTCTGTCAAATCATCTCTGTAGTAATTGTTAAGAAGTTTTCTGGCATCCGCTAAGCTTTTATTGAAAACTCTCTTTAAGTATATTGTCGCAAAATCATCAGCAGTTAAATCAGGAAATTGTTTTAATTCATCCATAACACTTGAAATTTTTTCGCAAGCATTTTCAATATCTTCTACAGAATTAAAAGGATTAAATGCTGTAACTAATGCTGCAAATACCTCTCCAGCTGCTCTACTGTGAGCTTCTTGAACTTTATATAGAAGTTCTGTAGAACATCTGTGAATAAATATTCCTGTTAAACCTAAAAGTTTAATTCTAGGAGCTATTGAGTCTAAATCATATATTGTTTGTTCGTTAAATTTTTGAGCTACAGGTGGAATGTCAAAACTTCTGTCTTCAGCTAGTGTCATAATATCTTCTTGATAAGCTTTCATTAGAGGAACATTTTTAACTTTATTTTCTTCTAAAATTGTTGCTCCTTTCAACATTTCATTTTGTGAAAGCTGCGGAATCATTTCTTGATATTCTTCCATTAAACTACGATCATTTTGTTCATTGGCACTTGCAATTACTGGTGCTGCTACATTAAATACCATTAACATAGCCAACATAATTGATAAAAATTTCTTTTTCATATTATCCTCCAAAATATTTAATGGTTATTATATTTCCGGGTCTGTAAAATCAGGATAAATAAGATCCGAATTAATGCCATCCATACTTGTTGTAACTACTTCATCTTGTAATGAAGACCTAGCAGCTACATAGTTGTTATAATTTCCATATTGAGCTTTTTGTCCACCAAACCCAATAATAATGTTTGAACTTTGGGATTTCATGCCCGCTGGAACTTTGTCAAAAGTAGGTGAAACTATCCATTGTATGCTAGCTATTTGATATGGTTCAACATAAGATGATGGAATAAGCAAGCCATGAACTTCAAAATCTTCCTTCTTTAAAGATCGTGAATATTTATCTAACAGCTTACTATTAAAATCCCATAAATCGTATATAGCATTTGCTATCGAATCATATCTAGGATTTTTTTCTACTTTTTTATCTACAACTTTTTTTATTAGATTTTGCCACATATCAAAATCTTCCTTATCTATAACAGATCTGTATTTTGATTTCAAAACATTTTGTCTTCTAATCTCGCCAAAAACAGTCTCATTTAACCATCCAGGATTTGCTAATACTTCCTTGGAAAGATATGCCGATGACGCTGCAGATTTTAATCTTGCATCTAGTTCGACCAACTGTCCAAATGTTATTTTTTTACCTACTTCTTTGTTAATTTCATTAACTTCAGTCCTAAAAATACTTTGTATAAATTCTTCCTTGCCCTTTGAACCGTAATTACCTTTATCAAAGTAATTATTTGATGATTTTCTTGCTTCTGAAATATTTTTGTACATCAACCTTTTTACATAAACTGTTGCTTGATCGCTTGACGTCAAATCTCTCATACTTATAATCTTTTCAAAGTTTTTATCCAATTTATCTATTGCTGCTAATACATCTTTTTTGCCATTAAATGGATTAATCGCTACCATAACAGATTCAAAAGCAACTTGGGCTGCCAAGTTATGAGCTTCTTGGATTTTATAAATGTATTCTGTTGTCATTAAGTTAATAAATCTATTTATTTTTCTTAACAACTGAATCCTAGCTCCAATAGAACCGATATAAAAAAACTGTTGAGGATTGTAATTGTTTACACCTGCAGGTAAATTTATACATCTGTCTTGTGATAGTAATGCCAAATCATCCTGAGCTTTTTTCATTAACGGAATATCATATGCTTTATTCCCTTCAATTCTCGCTCCTTTTAGAACAGAACTTTCTTTTGCTATTTCGTCTTCACTCATCATTAGATTATAATTATCATTAATATCTCTAAGTTGTGATAAATCAGATAATTCATACTCTTCAATTTTGATTTCACTATCCGCATATGATTTATTAAAAAATTCTTGCGGAATCGAAGTCAATAAAAACGATAACAGTAAAATTGCAGAAAACAACCTGTACTTACTTTTCATTTTTGATTTAATAATAAACCTCCTTCTTATAAAATTGATAGGATATTTAATATTAATATAGATTCCATAATATGTGGATTATTGAAATTTATATCATTTTTTCAAAACGCTTACACTTTATTCTAGTAAACCCTATTGATATAATAGTGTTTTCTAGTATTATTTTGTTCAGTTTTGTGTTTTTATATTATATATCTCTATCTATTTTTTAAGTTATCATACTATTTGAAATTTGTCAATTAAAATATTATTTTTTAATATATGTATATTCTTTTTAGAACTAGAACATTGTTCAATATTTAAGTTTTGAAATATTTTTTCAATTAATTATTTTATTTTCCAAATTTATTCTTAAAATTTGCAATAAAAAAGCCCTCACCTAAGTGAGAGCTAAATAGTCTTAGTATATTAATTATTCTATAATTTTAGAAACAACGCCAGCTCCTACTGTTCTTCCGCCTTCTCTGATGGCAAATCTTAATCCTTCTTCGATTGCGATTGGAGTGATTAATTCGAT
>OIFD01000156.1_pt1 | contig 25365 bp, 10 predicted proteins | sample 1582021 | NCBI WGS metagenome assembly OIFD01 (sample SAMN07501059, study PRJEB24779) | human gut metagenome | isolation source: stool | host: human infant | place: USA: Pittsburgh, PA | reverse complement strand
ACATTTTGAGAGTGTGGGAGGGTCGTAATATGAATTACGCAACAAAATTATGTATTGTTTCAATGATGAGTGTGTTTTGTGTATCTTCTATAGGCCTAGTGCAAGCCGCTGATACACCTATCGTTTCAACTGGTGGTGTAGCCTATAATATCGGCATACCAGGAAATTCTAAATTTACCTATTCAGACAATGTAACCCTTGGTGGTGATGCCGGTACTACTAATGGCAATCCTTATCAAAATCCGAACGACCCTAATGCAAAGGGCAATAATATCGCCATTGGCCGGATATCCTTGAATGGCTCCAGTGGTGGTGCCAATGTCGCACTTGGTTCGAAAACCTTTTTAAACGGCAAGGGCGACTATAACTTCCTTGGTAATTTCGCCGCTGGATTTAATTCGACTATATCCAATACGATTGCCATCGGTTCCTTCGCTGGTTCTGGTGCGACTGGTAATAAAAACGTATGGCTTGGCACAGGCCAAGCCGGAGGCAGTACTGGTAACAATACAGTATTGATTGGCTCTAACTCTACAGTAGATGGCAATTTTAACTATGGTATAGGCCATAATGCAGTGTTAAAGGGTGAAAGCAATGCTGTGGTGGGTGCGTATAATCATGTGACGGCTAATAATACCTATGTCTTAGGTGACCACGTAGATACGACTTTGAATAATGCAGTTGTGCTTGGTAGTCATTCCACTGCTGAAAGTAGTGATGTGGTGAACACCCCAAGCTATACTTATGCAGGTGGCACCGTTAACTTTGCCGGCACTGCACCGGTATCCACCGTATCCGTAGGCGCTACCAATCAAGAACGGACCATCACTCATGTAGCGGCAGGCCGCGTAAGCGCGGATTCTACGGATGCCATCAATGGTTCCCAATTATATGGTGCAAATCAACAAATCGATAATCTATATAACAAAATTAGCAACATTGGAAAAGAGGCCAATAAGGGCGATGCTCGTGCTGCGGCACTAGCTGCATTACATCCAATGCAATTTGATCCAGATAATCGAGTACAAGTGATGGGCGGTATTGGCCACTACAAAGATGCCAATGCGCTAGCCCTCGGTGTGGGGTATTATCCAAAGGAAAACTTGCTCCTCACAGCCGGTGCTACCGTTAATGACCACATCATGGCCAACCTTGGTGTATCCTATAAATTCGGTGAAAACAAAACGCTACAAAAAATCTCTCCTGCGTCCTATAATGCTCTCGAACAACGGGTTGATACATTGGAGGCCCAAAATAAAAAGTTACAAGAAACAGTAGATATGCTCGTACAAAAATTGAATAACAGATAATATTGAGATACTCAGATAGCTGTATAATATAAACAGATCATTCATAAAAACCTCAGTATATAAGCGGATAGTTAGTCCATTGCGATTAGCTATCCGTTTTTTATTATATTAATTATCTTATAAATATGTTAATAAATTTAAGGTAATTATAAACAAACTATTTACAAATATTTAAAATATGATAATATAATTCATGTAAACATCATGAATAAATGATGAGTGAGAGATCGTATTATGTATTTGTTTGTAAATGGAGAGGGAAGATTATGAACAAACGGAAACGCTTATTGGCGATATTGATTAATGGTATGTTGTTATCCAGTTTATGTGTGGCTAGCGCAGCGGATGTTACGGCAGGTGCTGGTAATGGTATTGCTTATGGGACTAGCAGTAGTGCTAACAATACGCAAGATATTGCAGTCGGTAACAAGGCAAAGGTTGAAAACTATGTTGGTCAAAATGGTAGCGTAGCTATTGGTGCCAATGCACATGTTGAAAATATGGCAGGTGGTGCAGAAGCCGCTGTAGGAATGGGACAAACATCATATTCTGGTAACTTTTGGTCCTCTGCTCGTGTACCGGCAGATTCATCTAAGGTAGTGGGTTCTGTTGCGATTGGTAATAACACATTTGCTCGTACAGGTAGTACCATGATTGGTTCCCATAACTACCGTGGTGCTATTGGCGATACTACGATAGATACAGATAATAATGGTACTCGTGGTGCCAGTTTAAATGTGTATGCAACAACAGTCGGTGCTAATAGCTTTAGCAATGGTGCTTTTACCACTACTACAGGTACATACAATGTCATTAGTTCCTCCTACACAGGTGGTCGTTTCTCAACACCTACTCAAAACTTTGGGGCTACCGTAAATGGTGCTTTCAACAGTATTGAATCTACAAGTGGTGGTTCCACAGCTGGTGTAGCAACGGCTATTACTGGCGTTGCCAACCGTGTAGCGAATTCTAATGGTGCTCTTGTATATGGTGCAGGTAATGAAATCACTAATTCTAGTGCTTCGTTCAGTACGCCTGGTGAAAGTGCTACGTCCGCGAAGGATTTTGCAGACAAATTAAAAGCTGCTGTTACATCCTCTAATGGTGCTGGTGCTACCATGGCCTTCGGTGGCGGCAATAAGGCAGATTATACATTACGTACATCCCTGATTGGTGTAAACAATACCGTTACGGGCATACGTGGTGACCAAAGCAAGGACAATTTAGCCCTCGGTGTTGGCAATACTGGGACTAAGGTGCAACATATGACGGTTATCGGATCGAAGAATACTGTGTCCGATGCAAAGAATACAGTTATCGTCGGCGATAACCGTACCGTAACAGGTGCTAATAATGCTGTTATTATCGGATCTAGCGACAATGGAACGACAACAGCAGTTCACGATGCAGTGGCCCTTGGTCATAACACAGACGTATCTATCGAAGGTGGTGTAGCACTCGGTAGTGGTTCTAAAGCAACAGTAGCGGCCGGTGCAGTTGGTTATGATATCCTTACTAATGCGCCATCCACGGATACATCGTCTACCTGGAAATCCATAGCATCTGCTGTGTCCGTTGGTGATGTAGCAAATGGCGTAACGCGTCAAATCACATCCGTTGCGGCTGGTACAAATGATACTGATGCGGTGAATGTGGCGCAACTTAAACGATTACATGACATGATATCTGTGAATACATACAATACTGTCAACGTTCAAGGGGATGTAACGAATCTTAAAAAAGATGTATCTCGATTAGATAAACGCGTTAACAAGGCCGTAGCTGGTTCGGCTGCCTTGGCGGCCCTTCATCCGCTCGACTTTGATCCCGATGCAAAATGGGACTTTGCGGCCGGCTATGGACATTTCCATAATGGCAATGCCGCTGCACTAGGCGCGTTCTATCGTCCTAATGAGGACGTTCAATTGAGCGTAGGTTCCACTGTAGGTAATGGGGAAACTGTTGTGAATGCAGGTCTTTCTGTGAAAGTCGGCGCTCATAGCAATGTATCTCGTTCTCGCGTGGCCATCGGTAAAGAAGTGCTAGAACTTAAGAAAACCGTAGCTCTTCAAAATGCACAAATCCAAAAATTGACAGCCCTCTTAAACGATGTGGCAGGTACGCATATGAAAGCAGACCGCACTACATTATTCCCGGATGTGGCTAGCAACCATTGGGCATATGAAGCAGTGAGTGACCTATCCCGTCGTGGTTTAGTAGAAGGATACCCAGATGGTACATTTGGTGGTGATCGCTTGTTAACTCGCTACGAATTTGCAGAAATCGTATACCGTGCCCTTCAAAACGGTGTACAAGTAGACGAACAACTGGTCACAGAATTCAGCCCTGAAATGGCATTGTTCCGCGTTGATACAGTGGCAAAAAATAGCCAAGGACAACCGACAATTGAACGGGTTAGAGTGAATAAAAAATAATATATAGAGAGAAAACCGATACGAACTCTAGCGATTAGTAGTAGAGTTTGTATCGGTTTTATATTTTTAGTATTATAACATGGGGAAAATTCACGTAAATTTAAATTGTATTTCATTATTTTTTCATGTAAGATTAATGTGACATGTATAGAATACAATAAATTATCATAGTTTGGACGAGTATAACTTTTGACTTTGCGACTACAATTATTTAGTATTGTTCAAAAAGGATGCATACTATGGAGTCTATACATTTTATAGGATACCATGGAACTAAATGTGGGTATGCAAAACAGATTTTAGAGGAACGACATTTTAAACCATCTAAAAAGAGTTCAGAGTGGCTAGGGAGAGGAATTTATTTTTTTAAAGACGATGTACTTCAAGCCTTATTTTTCGCAAGAGCTCGTTATTCCAACGAAAAGTATAATATTCGAGTATTAAAGGCGAGAATAGAGTCAGCAACATATTTTGATTTGACGATTACTAAGCATAGAGATTCTGTTTATGGTATGTTGAGTCATGTTTTAGAAGCCTTAGCCGGAAAAAATCCTAAATTGTATAAGGTTATAGTAAGTCATTTTCCTGAATTAAAAGATGGACTTAAGGAACATGCCAGTGAAGGGTACGTACTGGATCTTATGTATCGGATAAAACCTTATGATTTAGTGATTTGCCCATATGAAGTACCAAAACAAAAAGCTAAACAAGCTTTCAGATTTAAGCCTACACAAATGCAGGTGTGTATAAAAGATGATTGTTGTATTAATTATGATTCATTAGAAGAGGTGAGTAAGAGTGAATATAGCCCAATATGAAAAGGAGTTCCTTGAACGTTTGGAACAAATGACTGCGGAGGAATTAAGTCATATATTTGAGGATATATTTGATTTAAAACAAGCAGATAATGAAGAGAATCTATTAGTGCAATTGGCACATAATAAAACTCATGATAATACAACTAAGAGTTTATATCAAAAATTTATTGATTCTAAGACAGTTTCAGTTATTAATAATACAGATAGAGTAGCTATACCTTTTTCAAAGATAGATAAACGATATGATTTTAAATCTAGCGTTTATAAACAACCTGTACAATATATTACTAAAACTGCATCGTAATTAAGAGGTTACATATGGAAAAGAGTAAACTTCAGTTTTCGCCACCCATATTAAAATCAAGTTACTTATCAATTAATGATGAGTTCATAAAAAATAATACGCCAGAATCTATGAATAATATAGAAATCCCATTTAAGTATCAAATTGATCATAGTGATATTGAGGATTGTAGTACATTTGTAAAATTTACTATTACTGTTGGCGAGGAAAGTGATAAATATCCATTTATAGCACAAGTTGAGATGTTATCACAATTTAGTTGGGAGAAGGACTATAGTGATAAAGTTGATAACTTATTAGAGATTAATGCGCCAGCATTGCTATTAAGCTATTCTAGACCAATTATTTCTATGTTAACATCTATGACACCATTTCCTCCGTATCATATACCTTTTTTGAATTTTACCAAGCAAGATGACGAGTAATGGTACGTGTGTTATTCTAAAATTATATATTAAAAACAACAAAATGAGGCAACGGCCATATGGTCGTTGCCTCATTTTCGTATTCAAATTATTTCGTAAAGTATCCCAACATTTCAATGTGTGTCAACACTTCGTCCATGTATTCTTCGGTCGGTACAACGTAGTTATAGCCGTCCTTAGTGGTGCGGTTAACAGTTAGATTTTCGTCGAGGTTGGCGATTAAATCGGTCCGAGAGATTGGTTTAGCCAATTGTTTCATCACGTATAATAGGCCATTGTCGACGTCCCCGTCCACTTGGTTGTACATGTTACCCGGTGTGAGGTATTGGCTGCCGCCTTTTTCCACAATGGTTTCGATGTATTTAATAAAGCGCTCTGGGATATAGCTTTCATTTTCAATAAACGGCGTGCGAGGATAGGAAGAACCGTAAATGTTGAGGTTGTCAGTCACGATAAGTAGGAACAGACGTTGATATAACACGTCGCCATCGATGACATAGCCCGGATAGTGGGAACTAATATAGTTGACAATATCCTGAACGGTGAATTCCTTGAACGTATCCATCAACACCTTGATAGCGATGTGAACAGTATTGGTCCAGTCCTCAGGAATGCCCTTCACATTTCTAGACGGTGCCATAAAGTACAGGTTGTTCAAGATGTCTTGGGTTACCGTTTCGTCGTGATTGACCTTGTCCTCGTTGGATAGTTTCGTCAATAGGCTCATGCGAAATTGCGTGTCGTACACGTAATCGTAGAATTGTTCCTTGTCAATATAATTGCCGTTGGATAGGGTGGAAATGTTTTTTTCCACGTCTCCTGAAAGCCAGGTAATGAAGGATCGTTGTAATGATTCGTCACCTACATAGGCACAGCCGTGTTGACGAGCTCGTTCGATGAAATCGGATACGTACACTGGATCATTGTACGTTTCCAAGTACTCGTGTGCTACGTAATAATCATTAGATTGTAATACCCGATTGATGTTGTTAATTTTGTAATTCGATTGGGCCCGAGAACGATCGTCGCTGTTCATCGTTTCCGCTACAAGCTTTAACACACTTTTCGTATACAACGTGCGTTCTAATAAACCCTTATCTTCCGCCCGTTTATCCGCGTACAACATAATATCGCGCAATTGCTCCAAGCGTTTCCAGCCAGGGTACGTATTGTACGATACATAAGCGATGCCACGGCTCGATAAATTCTCGCTGCAAATGTCGAGAATTTTGTCTTTCACCATGTCCGGTACCCAAGACCAGATACCATGAACGATGATGTAATCGAAGGTGCCGAAATTCGTATCCACGTCCATAATGTTTTTTTCGAGCAGCGTCACGTTCTTAAGGCCGATGGATTCGATGATTTCCTTGCCATGCTCCACCTGTACGCCGGATAAATCGATGCCTGTGAAAGTCGCCGTAGGATAGTACATCGCTTGTGGGATGATATTACCGCCACAGGATGCGCCAAGCTCTAACACGCGCGCCTTGCTCGGCGCCACTGGATCAAGTCCATAAATCTTAGCCTTAGCATACAAATTATTAATATTCGTGCTAGAAAATGGCTTTGAAATATATAGGAACGTATCGTAGGATGCTTTTAAATCATTAATACCCTTTTCCACATCCGTAGGTGCGTCCATAGTATGCGTTGTCGTATCCGTTGCATCCGGTTTAGATACAATATTTTTATTCGTTGCCGTTTCAGCAGAGGCTGATGCGGCCTTATTTTTTTTAGTTTCTTTTTTCATAATTAACCCCTTTGTTCTACACTCCCTCATGTATTACTGTAGATTAGTATATCATACTACCTTGTTTTATGGTGAAAGTTTATGTTCCTATATATAACTATATATAGCAAATGACATGGATCATAGGGAGGGCATTTCTGGGGATAGTTTATTGAGATTTGTAGATATACTTATACGTTCTATATAGGTCACGCGTAATAACCATTTGGTTGTTGCGCGAGGCCTTTTTATTTTAGTGAATTTCAATTGATGAGACTTTGTAAGAGGATCAGTCATGAATATAGATTAAGAAAAAAATATCAAGATAAAAATTTTAATGTGATTAATTTTATGCTTGAAGGTAATGAGTAAGTAGAGCCCTAAGCATAAGGATGTAGTATACCGTCTTGGATTTGGTTACATCTTTGTGGACTATAAAGGCGTTGTTATATTCCCTTGAAATATGATGGGCTCATAAATTGTTAGTGTAGAGACTGCTATATCGATATAGTGTGAGCTACACATTGTTTTATAAGAAAGGAGGTGCAAATTGATGCATCAAAGGACTATATTGAGCACTCTAGAATTACTTATAACTCTTGGCCTGATATATGCTTTGTGTCTATCCATTACTTATGGACAGACAGAAGTATCTTTGAAATTAATTAATCTCATACTATGTATAAGTGAATATATCAAAGTAAAAAATCAAAATCAGTTTATGATTTTAGAGATGTTTCTAGCTTTAGCATTATTGCCTTAGCTAATACTTTAGTTGAAGACTAACTGAAATTGCAAATTAATGAATTTTTGTAAGAGTTATGCATGTTAGATTCTTACAGAATAGGAATGGCAATAATAGTTAGTTATTAATTCAAATATAATTTTTCAAGAAAAGAGGTGAAAATGTGAAGGGATTAAATGAAATTGTTGTTATTATTGCAGTAACGATATCTTTAAATGTATCGATTGCATATGGAGAAAACGATATTACATATATGCTTGTAGGGTATTTATGTAGTTTCATCACTGATGCTAAATCTAGCCAAAATAGCCATTAAAATAAACCTATTGTATTTCGAACGCCATTATAACAAGCATCTAGTTGTTATAATGGCGTTTATATTATAGCTATAAATAATATCTCAATTATCTAGCTGTTTATTCATGAACACCTCATTCATGCTTTGCAAGGTATATTTGATAAGTTTTGCTAATTTAAATGCTTATTTTTCTTGATAGGTAATGGTTTTTATATCCTTATTTAACATGATTTAATAGCATTTTACAATATATCGAAAAAACTTGTAGTACATAAATATATTAACATCATATTTATGAAGAAATCATGATTGTTAATATTTATGTAAGTAAATAAATCGAAAATGATTAATATATGTTTACTGAAATTGAAAAAAATCGTACAAAAATGTGTAAAAAATACACCATTTCTTAACAAAAATTAAAAAAATAAACATTTTTCCAAGTTTATGAGAAAAAATGAGAGAAAATGTTTTACAAAAAGAAAATTTTTTGTTATAGTATGTACATGAAGTAAGATGAATGAAAAGTGAAACATGCAAAAATGTTCTTCACACAATGATTTTTATTTCTATTGAATAGGGATTAATTAAGGATTATAAGTGTCTTAAAGAAAGAGAAAAAGAAAGGGGTTCATAGAAATATGAATAAGATCTTTAAAGTTGTTTGGAGCAAAACAAAAGAATGCTACGTTGTAGTATCTGAAGTAGCGAAAAACAATGGTGGTAAGAAAAAAGTTTTAGCTAGCGTATTGGCTGGCTTAGCTATGGTTGGTGCAGGGACTATTGGTACACCGGTACAAGCATATAAGGGTTTAGGTGGGAATGATGATCCATCTGTAGAAACACTTGCAGTAGGTCCTTATACATGGGCAAATCAAGAAGCTGCTGTTGCTGTTGGTATAAGAAATAATGCAAATGGTCAACCAGCAGGTAAACATTCTGTAGCCATCGGTAATTTCTCAAATGCTAATGGTGAAATATCTATTGCAATGGGTGGTGTAACAAATGCAAGTGGTAAAATGTCAGTTGCAGTTGGTTACCAAGCCAGTGCTACTGATGAAGCTGCTGTTGCATTAGGTAATATGGTTAGTGCTGATAAAAACTCCACAGGTGTTGGTCCTGGTGCAACTGCAAGCGGTACATATGCATTTGCAGGTGGTTACCAATCCGAAACTACTGGTATTAGTGGTGTTGCTATTGGTGATAATGCAAAAGCAAAAGCAGCTAGAGCAATGGCTATCGGTGGTCATGCTGAAGCTACGGCTGAGCAAGCTATCGCTATTGGTAGTGATACTGGTGCAGGTACTGCAACTACTAATAAAAAAACTACTGCATCTGGAAAAAATGCTATTGCAGTTGGTAATGGATCAAAAGCTACAACTAATGATTCTCTTGCAATGGGGAGCTCTGCTGAAGCTTCTGGATTAAATGCTTCTGCTGTTGGTAGAAATTCTAAAGCAAGTGGTCAAAGTGCTGCTGCATTTGGTGATTCTGCACAAGCAACAAATGCACAGGCTACTGCAATTGGTAATCAAGCGGTTGCTTCTGATACACGTACAACAGCCATTGGTAATCAAGCTAAGGCTACTGGTCCAAATGCTACAGTAGTTGGTAGTGTTTCTGAAGGTACTGGAGCTGGTGCTACAGCTATTGGTACAAATAATAAAGCTGGTTATGAAAGCGCTGCAGTTGGTCTATCTAATACCGTAAGTGGTAATACATCTGCTGCATTTGGTCGTTCCAATACAGTATCTGGTAAAGAATCTCTTGCGGCTGGTGTTCGTTCTACTGCATCTGGTGAACACAACGTTGCAATAGGTTATCAAGCAGTAACCGATAATAAAGCTACTGTTGCAATTGGTGAAGGTAGTAAAGCTGATATTGCTGATGGTGTAGCTATTGGCTCTAACTCTGCAACGACTGCGGCTGCAGGTGTACAAGGTTTCAATCCAGCTGATTCTCGCACAAATGCATATGGTGGTTTAACTGGTACAGCTCAAACCTCTACTCTTGGTGCTGTAGCTGTTGGTAATGGCGCTACAGCAACTCGTCAAATCACAGGCCTTGCAGCGGGTAAAGAAGATACTGATGCTGTTAATGTAGCTCAGTTAAGAAGCGTTAACTTAAAATATGCTGCCGATACGGGTAGTAACGATTTCTTACTAACAGATGGTACATTGACTGTAAATGGTGATGGGGACCTTATTTCCACATCTGTTGAATCAACTGGTGCTATTAAAGTAACAGCTAAAAAAGGTGGTAATATCACTCATACAGATGGTAAAGCTGTAAAACCTACTACAAATGGCATTGCAACAACTGATAATGTAGTTGACGCTATTAATGATTCTTACTGGAAAGCAACTGCTGGTGGTAATACAGTTGGTACTGTAGGTGTTGGTAACGTTAAACCGGGCAACAAAGTTACTTTTAGCGCAGGCGATAATCTAAAAGTAACACAAAGTCTTAATAATACAACTGGTGATCAAGAATATACATACTCTTTAAATCCAGTTTTAACAGGTATTACATCTATTGCTAATACTACAACTGGTCCTAAAATGACATTTGGTGGTAATTCCATCAATATCACTGGTGGCTCCTTAGATATGGGGACTAATAAGATCACAAATCTTGCTCCTGGTACAGCGGATAATGATGCAGTTAATGTAAAACAGTTGAAAGATACTGAATTACATATCACGCCTGGTACGTATACACCTGATGCTAGTAAAAAAGTTAAATTAACGTATACAAATGGTAATAATACTGTAGTTACTGGTAAAGAAGCCATTATTGATTTATCTGGTTTGGCAACAGGTGGTACTGCATCTACTGAAAAAGTACAAAAAGCAGCTGATGTTGCTAATGATACGAATATTGCAGAAGTAAATCCAAAAACTGGTGATACATTCGGTGGTGCTGGTGCAACGTATGAAGTATCTGTATCTCGTAATGCAGTTAAAGACGCAGCTCGTGAAGCTGTAACAGTAAATAACGGTGGTACAACAACTGGTAGTACTTATACAGCAGATACAAATAACCCTATCTCTGTAACAGCGACACCAGATAATACTAACCACAATACAACATATGCAGTTACATTCGATGGCAATAAAGCTGCAAAACAAATTCCATTAACTTATAAAGCAACTAATGGTACTACTACAACTGCTGATCAAACCGTTAAACTAGATAAAGGCTTGAACTTCACAGGTGGTAATTACACAACTGCAAGTGTTGGTGCTGATGGTAAAGTAACATTTGATGTTACTCTTGGTACAACTCCAACAGTAACTGATGGTAAACCTGGTGTTCCAGGACAAGCTGGTGCAGCTGGTAAAGATGGTATTGCTACTGTTAAAACTGTAGTAGATACAATCAATAACTCTGGTTGGAAAGCAAATGCTAAAGCAAATGGTGGTAAACTTGATGGTAATTCTACAGCGACTGTTGTAAAACCTGGTGATCAAGTAAACTTTGCGGCTGGTAAAAACTTAACAGTTAAACAAGATTTGACTGGTGAACATACATACACTTATTCTTTGAATAAAGATCTTAAAGATTTAACTTCAGTAGAAATTGGTGGTAGTACAATTAAGACTGATGGTGATCATATTACAATTACATCTCCAGATACAAATCCTGGTGCTACACCTGGCGCTACTGTAACAAATAAAGTTGCAAATCTTGGCGATGAAAAACATATTAAACCTGATACTTATGCTGTTGCTAATGATGGCTCCGTAACATTAAAATATGTTGATGGTAATGGCAAAGATTTAACCGAAACAACTAAAATTACTGGCATTGCCAAGAAGGCAAAAGTTATCAATGGTAAAAATACAACTGTTGAAGAAGGCACAGATACAAGTGATAACAGCGTAACTTACAAAGTAAATGTGAAAGGTGATTTAGCTGATATCTCCTCCATCACAAATGGTACTGGCTCTGGTAAAATCTCCTTCGAAGGTGACCAAGTTGTAAAAGTTGGTGGCGATCATCCTATCTCCTTTGATGGTAAAGGTGGCTATGTAACTGGCTTACAAAATAAAGATTGGGATATTACTAACCCAACTATTGTTTCTGGTCGTGCAGCAACAGAAGATCAATTGAAAAAAGTAAGCGATGGCTTCAACAACACAGTTAAATTAACTGGTAATTCTGGTGCTACTGGTACACAAAAATTAAACCAAAATGGTGGCTTGAGCTTCGGCGTAGTTGGCGCAGATAATGGTAAATACATTACAACAACTGCTTCCGGTAGCAATGTTGTAGCTGATTTGTCTACTGATGCTAAAGCGAAGTTAAACAGCAAAGTAGTTGTTGCTGGTTCTGGTGCTGCTACAGTAGCTGCACCTACAGTAACCACTAATCCTGATGGTAGCACTGTAACTACTTATACTGTTCATGTTGATCCTGCAACTGCAACTGCAGCTTCTACTGAAAGTGTAGTTAAGAAAGCTGTAACAGGCGATACAAACATTGCTGATGTTTCTGTAGCAGACGGTAAAGCTACTGGTGATGTAGGTGCTAAATATGAGGTATCCGTATCTCGTAATGCCGTTAAAGATGCAGCTCGTGAAGCTGTAACAGTAAATAATGGTGGTACTACAAAAGCAGATGGTTCTTATACAGCTGATACAAATAATCCTATCTCTGTAACACCAACTAAAGATGATACTAACCACAACACATCTTATGCTGTTACATTCGATGGTAATAAAGCAGCTAAACAAATTCCGTTGACATACAAAGCTAATGGCAATGGTGCTAAAACTGTTACATTAGAAAAAGGTTTAGACTTTACAAATGGTACAAATACAACAGCTGAAATCGGTAATGATGGTGTTGTTAAGTACAATTTGAACAAAGACGTTGATTTGTCTAATACTGGTTCCTTAACGGTTGGTGGTACTACAGTTAATAACGGTGGTATTACAATTAAGGCTCCTACACCTGCAGCGGGTACAACAGCTACTACTACAGATGTTAAGTTGACAAATACTGGCTTAGATAATGGCGGTAATACAATTACTAATGTTGCTGAAGGTCAAAATAATACTGATGCAGTTAACGTAAAACAATTAAAAGCAAACCGTACCGAAGTAAAAGCTGGTGACAATGTAGTTGTAACTTCAGCTGTGGATGCAACAGATAATCACACTATTTACACTGTAAACGCTGTAACTCCAGCAGTTTACACAACTCCAGACGGTGAAAAATTAACGAAAGATAAAGATGGTAAATTCCATAAAGTTGGCGAAACAGCTGAATATACTGGTGATATCATCACTTCTTTCGAAAACCCTAAAGCAGCAGCTGGTCAAACAACAAAAGATGGTGGTATGATCGTTAACAATGTTGGCTCTGCTATTAAAAATCAAACTGGTGCAACATACCTAGACAAATTGAAAGCAGCAGCCGATAATAACTCTAATGTTAAAAATGCAGTCGTAAATGTATCTGACCTTAAAAATACATCTGATGCAATTATCGATAAAGGCTTAAGATTCGATGCTAATGAAGGTAATGAAAAAACTAACAAACTTGGCTCTAAAGTAACAGTTCAAGGTTCTGGTGCTGTATCTTCTGGTAAGGCATTTGCTGATGAATACAATACAGCTAACATCAGAACTAATATCAGCCAAAATAATGGTGATACAGTTATTAATGTTGGTTTAGCTAAAGCGTTGAAAGATATTAACTCTATTTCTAATGGTAACTCTTCCATCACTCTTAACAGCAATCCAGGCGGCACAGGTAATACACCTGCAGTAAGCATTACTGGTGGTAATGTCGATGTTGGTGGTAATAACATTACTAACCTTAAATCTGGTGGTGACACTGATTCCAATGCTGCTAATATTGGCGATGTTAAGAAAATTGCAAGCGATACAGATACACATATCAAACCAGGTACATACACAGTAGCAGCTGATAAGACCGTTACTATGACATATGTAAATGGTAAAGGTGAAACTGTTCAAGCTAACGGACAAGATGTAGTTGCTAAAATCGACTTGTCTGGTTTGCCTACAGGCGGTACTTCTTCTACTGAAAAAGTACAAAAAGCAGCTGATGCTAATGGCGATAAGAATATTGCAGACGTAAATCCAAAAGCTGGCGATACATTCGGTGCTGCTGATGCAACATATGAAGTATCCGTATCCCGTAACGCTGTTAAAGACGCAGCTCGTGAAGCAGTAACAGTAAACAATGGTGGTACTACAAAAGCTGATGGTTCTTATACAGCTGATTCAAACAATCCTATCTCTGTAACACCAACAAAAGATGATAATAACCATAATACATCTTATGCTGTTACATTCGATGGTAATAAAGCAGCTAAACAAATTCCATTAACTTATAAAGCAACTAATGGTACTACTACAACTGCTGATCAAACAGTTAAACTTGATAAAGGCTTGAACTTCACAGGTGGTAATTACACAACTGCAAGTGTTGGTGCTGATGGTAAAGTAACATTTGATGTTAACCTTGGTACAACTCCAACAGTAACTGATGGTAAACCTGGTGTTCCAGGTCAAGATGGTATTGCCACTGTTAAAACTGTAGTTGATACAATCAATAATTCCGGTTGGAAAGCCAATGCTAAAGCAAACGGTGGTAAACTTGATGGATCTGCTACAGCAACTGTAGTAAAACCTGGTAATACAGTTAACTATGCTGCTGGTAAAAACCTCATTGTTAACCAAGAACTTGAAAAAGATGCTTCTAATGCATTAACTGGCAACCAAACGTATACATACTCTTTGAATAAAGATATTGATCTTACTAATGCTGGTTCCTTAACTGTTGGTGATATTACAGTTAATAATGGTGGTATTACAATTAAGGCTCCTACACCTGCAGCGGGTACAACAGCTACTACTACAGATGTTAAGTTGACAAATACTGGCTTAGATAATGGCGGTAATACAATTACTAATGTTGCTGAAGGTCAAAATAATACTGATGCAGTTAACGTAAAACAATTAAAAGCAAACCGTACCGAAGTAAAAGCTGGTGACAATGTAGTTGTAACTTCAGCTGTGGATGCAACAGATAATCACACTATTTATACTGTAAACGCTGTAACTCCTGCTGTTTACACAACTCCAGATGGTACTAAATTAACAAAAGATAAAGACGGTAAATTCCATAAAGAAGGTGAAACGGCAGAATATACTGGCGATATCATTACTTCTTTTGAAAATCCTAAAGCAGCCACTGGCCAAACAACAAAAGATGGTGGCATGATTGTTAACAACATTGGTTCTGCTATTAAAAACCAAACTCCAACAATGCCTGCAGGTGCAACTGCTACATACTTAGATAAATTGAAAGCAGCTGCTGATGCTAGTTCTAATGTTAAGAATGCAGCGGTTAATGTATCTGACCTTCATAATACTGCTGAAGCATTAAAAGCTTCGGAGTTGCACATTGCTCCAACAGAAGGTACTACAGAAGATTTAGGTGGTACAGTAACTGGTACTACTGCTGTATACAAATACGATGCAACGGCTAAGAAAGTTACATTGACATACAATGATGGCAATGGTAAAGCCGTAGCTAATACAAAAGCAGTTATCGATTTCTCCGATTTGAATATCCCAGCTGGTGGTAATAACTACGGGTTCAATACTAATGCAGGTGGCAATATTAAAGATAATGCAACTGTAACTGCAACTGCTGTAGGAAGTGGTAAAACTGTAACTTATGCTGCAGGCAAAAACTTGACAGTGGAACAAAAAATTGGTACAGATGGTAACCAAACTTATACTTATGCATTGAATAAAGACTTAACTAACTTAGACAAAGTTGTTGTAAATGGTAAAGATGGCAAAGATGGTCATGATGGTGTAACAATTCTTGGACCACAAGGTGCTACTGGTACTCCTGGTACTAACGGTATCGATGGTAAAGTTGGTATCTCTGGTAAAGACGGTAAAGATGCTGTATCCATTTCTGGTAAAGATGGCGTTGGTCATATCGGCTTAACAGGTCCTCAAGGGCCTCAAGGTCCTGCAGGTACTCCTGGTACACCTGGCGCTAATATCGATATTTCTACAGATCATGGCACACAAACACTTGTTAAACCAGAAGCTAATAACAATGACAAATCTGAACGTATTGTATACGTACCAAAAGATTCTCAAGGTAATCCATTGAAAGATACTGCTGGCAAGGATATCGTACGTGAAGTAGCAACTATGGACGATGGTCTTAAATTCACTGGTAATAATACAGTCATCGAAAACAAACAACAACTTGGTTCCCTAGTTAAAGTTCAAGGTGAAGGCACTCAAGAAGGTACTACAGTTATTAATCCAACAACTGGTGAAAAAGAACTTGTATTGTCTGATGGTACAACTAAGTTTGAATCTGCTAAAGACAACATCGCAGTCGTAGCTGATGGTGATAATAAATTGACAGTTAAGTTGAACAAAGACTTACAAGGTATTAACTCCGTATCTAATGGCGCTTCTTCCATCACATTGAATGATGCTCCAAATACTACAACCCCTGCTGTAACTATTAACGGTGGCAACTTGTCCATGGGCAATGGCACAACTAATAACAAGATTGTGAACTTAGCTCCTGGTACTGAGGATACAGATGCTGTAAACTATGGCCAAATCAAAGGTTTGCGTACAGAAGTAAAATCTGGTAGCAATGTTACAGTTAATAAGACACAAGGTTCTGACGGTCACGATATTTACACAATCAGTGCGACAGTAACTGGTGGTGCAGCATCCACTTGGAATATTAAATCCTCTGCAGACACTACTAATGGTGGTGCTACAGCGACTGGCCATGATGCTAACCCTGTTAATATCTCCGACCAAAAGACTATTGAAATGGTAGCTGGTAAAAATCTTACTGTTAAACAAGGTGCCACAACTGATGGTGCTAAGGTAGAATTCGCTTTATCCGATGAAATCGGCCTTGGTGAAAAAGGTCAACCAGGCGTTCCTGGTAAAGATGGTGTTGATGGTAAAATCGGCGTAAACGGTAAAGACGGTTCTGCTGTTGTAATCAATGGTAAAGACGGATCTATCGGTCTCAATGGTAAAGATGGTGCTAATGGCATTACTATCAAAGGCAATAAAGGTGTTGATGGTGTAGATGGTCTAAATGGTACAAATGGTATCACTCGTATCGTATACCAAGATAAAGATGGTAATAATCACGAAGTAGCAACTCATGATGATGGCATGAAGTTCGCTGGTGATGACGGTCAAACTAACCAAGATACAAATCCACAAGTTATTAAGAAACATCTTAATAAAGTTGTAGATATCGTTGGTGGTGCAGATAAGACTAAATTGACTGACAATAACATCGGCGTGAATAACGACGGTGGTAAATTGAGAGTTCAATTAGCTAACGAATTGTCTGGTATTACTAAGATTTCTAACGGTAACTCCTCTATCTCTATCGCAGATGTTCCTGCTGGTGCTACAACTCCTGCCGTAACAATTAGTGGTGGTAACCTCAACATGGGTGGTAATAAAATTACTAATGTTAAAGCTGGTACAGATGGTACAGATGCAGTTAACCTTGACCAATTGAAAGCAGCTCGTACTAAAGTTACATCTAATGATAATTCTGTAAGAATTCATAAAAATGAAAACAATACTACAGGCGAAATCACATATGATTTGAGTGTAGATCCTAATGCTACACCAGATTTGGACCGTGTTAACAACCGTATCGACCAACTCGGCGAAGAAATCGGTCGTGTAGGTGCTCAAGGCGCAGCTCTCTCCGCATTGAAACCTATCCAATACGATCCATTAGAACCAACTCAAATCATGGCTGGTTATGGTAACTACCGTGGTAACTCCGCAGTGGCTCTTGGCGTAGCTCATTACAAAAATGAATCTACATTAATTCATGGTGGTGTATCCTGGGCTGGTGGTTCTAGCCACATGATGGCAAACGCTGGTGTAACTTGGAAAGTTGGTAACCGTGATAGCGAAGCTGCTGTAGCAGATCGCTACCGCAAAGGCCCTATCAGTTCCGCGTATGCAATGCAACAAGAAATGGCAGCTATGAAAGCTCAAAATGCCGGATTAAAAGGCGAAGTATCTGACTTGAAAGCAGAAAATGAACAAATGAAAGCTCAAATTGCTGCAATGATGGCAAAATTAGGTTTATAATTTGATAGATTAAACTTTCACAGATAACGGGAAGAGGGAACTCGATACCGAGAACCCTCTCGTCCCTTTTGGTTCGACTAAGAAAAGAGGAATAGATATGAAAAAATCTACAATGCTTGCTTTCACAGCAGCAGTATTAATGAGCGCTGCATCCCTTACTGGTCACGCAGCCAGCGCACCTACATATGATGATGTATTAATTGTTAAAAACCCTGTAATGACGCCACAACTCGGTTCTGTTGTACTCGTTCCTGTAGCGAGCCCACAAACGGTGGCAGCTGTTCATGATTATGTGAAAGCTTGGCAAAATGCGGAAATCAACATTGCAAAAGCTAAGGTTAAATACGATGATCATAAACAATTGACTAAATCTGAAAAGGTTTGGTTGCATTCTTATGACAAACATAACTATGCTGACTATTTCCGCACACATTCCATCGGCCGTGTGCATGGTCAAGAAGTGTTCATGAACTGGAACGGTGAAAATCGCAACAAAAATGAATACGAATACTTTGATATGCCAAAATACAATGAGCAAGATGGTTTCACCAATAGCTATGGGTACAATGTACTTCGTGGCATGGTAGACCAAATCAATGCAGTTATCCAAGAGCAAAAGAAAATCGGTGGTCCTATGACTGACGAAGAAGCACAAGCGTTGGAAGACTCCATTTTGGACATCATGGCTCATGATCAAGAACATGTAAACAATGACGAACTTCGTCACTACATGAATGAAACAATTTGGTACGCCGCAAAACAAACGGTGAAAAACAAAGCTAGCGAAGAACCTCAAGCTGGTGATGACCACGAAGTAGACCTTCGCGCAGCAATGGCTAATCCGCCTGCAGATCAACCTCAATCTCGTAAAGTAAACTTACGTGATGCTATAGGCAAATAATCTGGCTGAACACTAAATTATAAATCCATATGGCCCTTATAGGCTCTCTAATCCCACCCCCCTTTCTTCTATAGGGGCCATAATAAAAACGCTCACACTGTGAGAACGGACTTTTGAATTGAACGCAATTTTGAAAGTACCGTCCCATAGTGTGGGCGTTTTTTGGTGCATAAAATATGGTTTATAGTAGATCCATAGGTTCATTTTGTGTGTAGTTTTATTTGGAATACTAGCATATATTAATAGATATATATTAATAAACCATAAAATTTAGCATTATACAATTTAATGTATTGAATTGATGAATGTCTTATAAATACAGTGTTTTACTGATTTATCGTGTAATTTCGATTTATTAAATTTATAGAATAGTGGCGTTGGTTAAATACCTTATTTTGTCTGATTTTATATTATTTAACATATTTATAAACTAAAAAGAACTGTGACTTATATGAAAAGTATATGAAGAAAATGTCGTTGAGTACGCTATAAACATAGTTATAGCGTACTTTTTGATAAATGTGATTGTTTTTACACATACATATAAAATTCAGTTTATTTTCATCTAAAATATAAAATTTCATTAAATAAATAGGCGTAAAAGTATTTACAATTAATTAATAAATTGATATTATTAAGTTATCCTATATGAAGTGTGTGTGAATGAGAGAAAAACCACTCTTCATGAAGTGAACTAAAGTGTAAAAGTTACATTTTTCATGTACTTATGAGAAAGGGGTTCAAAGGTTTTATGAATAAGGTCTTTAAAGTCGTTTGGAGCAAATCTAAGGAATGCTACGTTGTAGTTCCTGAAATTGCGAAAAATAATAGCGGCAAAAAGAAAGTCCTAGCTAGCGTATTAGCTGGTTTAGCGCTTGTTGGCGTTGGCGCACAAATGGGTACTCCTGTAGATGCCTATAGAAGTCCTGATGGCAGTGTAAATACTCAAGATAGTCGTATTAATATTGCGGCTAATGCTAAACCTAGTAATAGTGTTGGCGTTAACTCCATCGTTGTTGGTTATCAAAACACAACTGATGATGAAAATGGCACTACGGCTCTTGGTGCAAATAACCAAGCATATGGTAACTCTGGCTTAGCTGTAGGTAATCAAAATGAATCTAGAGGCGGTGCTTCTACTGCTATCGGTGCTGGTAATAGAGCAAGTGGCGCTGCAACAGTAGCTATTGGTAACGTAAGTAATGCCAATGCTAAAAGTGCTATTGCAATCGGTTCCTATAACAATGTTAACTATAAAAAAGGTACTTGGGCTACAGCACCTTTGCAAGCTGGAGCATACTCTACAGTAGTTGGTAACTATTCTAGTGCAACAGGTAGAGAATCAGCTGCTATGGGTGTATATTCCAATTCTGTTGGTCCTGGTTCTTTTGCAGCTGGTTATAAAGAAAATGCATTGGGCCAAAACTCTGTTGCCATCGGTTCTGAAAATACATCCCATGTAGCAGATACAATCACATTAGGTCAACAAAATAATGCTAAAACAATGGGTGGTATCTCCATTGGTAAAAATAACTTGACTGATTCTTCTAATGATGGTCGAAATGCTGCGAATACTAGAGATGAAAACTCTCAAATCGCTATCGGTCGTGACAACGTTGCAACTCATCTAGATACGATTGCTATCGGTCGTGAAACAACTGCATCTGGTTCTGGCTCTACTGTAGTCGGTGCTCGTGCAGAGGCTTCTGGTGACAATTCTATTGCTATCGGTCAAAGTGGTAAAGGTTCTCCTAAAGTAATTGCATCTGGTGTAAACTCCATTGCTATCGGTATGCAATCTCAAGCTACTGGGGAAGCTGCCATCGCTGAAGGTGCTGGCTCTCGTGCAGGTGGTAAATATGGCGTTGCATTAGGTCGTACAACTAAAGCGAATGCAGAAGCTGCTACTGCATTAGGTAATGCAGCAGAAGCTAACATTGCCAATGGTGTAGCACTAGGCTCTAACTCTGTTACAACAACAGATAAAGGCGTTAAAGGTTACAATCCTTCTGATGACCATACACGTCATTACACAAACTTAGCTAACAATGTTCGCACAGCTACTACGGCTGCTGTATCCATCGGTAATGGCAGTACATTGACTCGTCAATTGACAGGCCTTGCTGCTGGTACTGCTGATACAGATGCTGTTAACGTAGCTCAATTGAAAAACGTTGGCGTTGCATTGACTGGTAATACTGGTTCTAGCGACTTCTTGGCTGACGGCGGTAAATTGAATGTTCGTGGCGAAGGCCGTGTATCCGCAGCTGTTGCTGATGAAAATACTAAAGACTCCAGATTGACTTTGACATTTGATGATAAAGGCATGGTGAAAGCTGGTAAAAACGTTAAGGTTGATGAAGTAACTGTAAACGGTAGAACTACTTATACAATTAACGCTGCAGACGCTGCTGCAAAATACGATTTCTTAACAAATGCTAAGGCTAATGGTGGTAAATTAGATGGCAATGCTACACCTACTAAGGTTGAAAGCGGTCAAACTGTTACCTATGCAGCTGGTAAAAACTTAACAGTAAAACAAGATATCAACCAATCTGCAGGCGAACAAACATATACATATTCTTTGAACAAGGATTTAAAAGAAATTACATCCATCACTAACAATGGTGGTACTACAATGAACTTTGGTCCAAACAACATCAGCATCACTGGTGGTAACTTGGATCTTGGTGATAATAACATTACTAACCTTAAATCTGGTGGCAATGTAATCAACAACGCTGCTAATATCGGCGACGTTATCCGTATCTCCAAAGCTAATGATTTACACATTGCACCTACAGCAGGCACTAACAACAATGTAGCTGAATACACTGTAGACGCTAACAAAAAGGTTACATTAACATACCAAGATGGTAATGGCAAAACTGTAACTGGTCCTAAAGCAGTTATCGACTTGAGCGGTTTGAAAACTGGCGATATGAGCTCCTTCAACGTAAAATCTTCTGCTACAGAAGGTAAGGTTGCACAAGGTTCCGCTGGCGTTCAAGAAATTCGTGACGGCAAAACTGTGGAAATGCAAGCCGGCAAAAACATGACCATTAAACAAACTAATAAAAATGGTAATGCAGCTGTTGAATTTGCATTGAACAAAGACATCGATTTGACTCCAGATGGGTCTATCAAAATCGGCGATACTAACATCACCGACAATGGTTTGACTATCAACGGTGGTCCTTCCATTACTAAAACTGGTATCAACGCTGGTGGTTTGAACATTACTAATGTGAACGCTGGCGTAAATGATAATGATGCAGTTAACGTAAGCCAATTGAAGAAAGTTCGTGCTGACGAACGTCATATCAAACCTGGTGAATATGCGGTAGACGCAAACGGCAAAGTAACGATGACATACGTTGATGGTAACAACAAAGATGTTGCTAACGAAACGGCTGTTATCACAGGTATTGCTAAACAAGATCTTTCCAATATCAACAAGGGTGGCGAAACAGTCATCCAAAATCTTGCTAAAAAATCCATCGATATGGAAAATGGTAAGAATACAAAGGTGAGCAACCGTGAAATCAATGGCGTTAAAACTTTCAAAGTAGACGTTGAAGGTGATTTAAACGACATTACATCCATCACAAACAAAGCTGGCGATGGCAAGGTTGTATTCGGTGGTAACCAAACTGTTAACGTAGCAGGTGATCACAACATTAACTTGAATGCTAAAGTTGGCGATATCACTGGTTTGACTAATGTTACTTTGGATGCTTCTGACTTCGCAACTAAAGGTCGTGCAGCAACTGAAGAACAATTGAAGATTGTTAACAATGGTTTCAATAACACAGTTGGCTTGACTGGTAACACAGGCGCTACTGATCTTCAAAAATTGAACCAAGCTGGCGGCTTGAGCTTTGGCGTAATTGGTGCTAATAATGGCCAATACATCAAAACCACTGCATCTGGCAGCAACGTAGCTGTTGACTTGTCCGATGAAGCTAAAGGTAAATTGAACAATACTGTAGAGGTTCGTGGTAAAAATGCTGCGAAGGTTACTTCTGTAACAGAAAATACTGTTGACGGTGGTAAGAAAACAATCTACACAGTAGACGTTGATAATGTAACACCTACAGCTGCTTCTACTGAAAAAGTGAAAGCGAAAGCTAATGTAACAGGTTCTACAGATACAAATATCGCTAAGGTTACACCTCAAACAGGTGACCAATACGGCGATGCTGGCGCAACTTACGAAGTAAACGTTTCCCGTAACGACGTAAAAGACGCAGCTCGTGAAGCGGTAACTGTAAATACTACAAACACAACTAATAACCCTATCACTGTGACACCTGTTCAAGATGAAACAAACCATAACACTACATACACAGTAACATTCGATGGTAATAAAGCTGCTAAACAAATTCCTTTGACATACAAAGCGAATGGCCAAAATGCTCAAACAGTTACATTGGATAAAGGTTTGAACTTTGTTAACGGTAAAAACACAACAGCTTCCGTAGATGGTGAAGGCGTTGTTAAATACGATGTTAATAAAGATTTAGTTAACATCAATTCCATTTCCAATACTACAAATGGTCCAAAAATGGAATTTGGTCCTAACTCCATTAACATCACAAATGGCCCTATCAACATGGGTGACCAAAACATCACTAACCTTAAATCTGGTGGCGATGTAGTGAATAACGCAGCTAACATTGGCGACGTAACTCGTATTTCTAAAGCTAACGACTTGCACATTGCTCCAACATCTTCTAACCGTCAAGGTGAAACTACTACATCTTACGCTTACGATGCAGCAAGCAAATCTGTAACATTGAAATACAACGATGGTAACGGTGCTAACCAATCTGGTACAGTAGCAAAAATTGACTTATCCGGTTTAGCTGATCAAATCAAAGACGGTTATTCCTTCTCTACTGACGCTAAAGGTAATGTAGTTGGTAACCATGCTGTTACACCTGTAGCAAATGGTAAAACTGTTTCTTATGCAGCAGGTAAAAACTTAACTGTTGCTCAAAATATTGATAATGCAACTGGTGAACATACTTACACATATGCATTGTCCAATGATGTTGATTTAACACCAAATGGTTCCTTGAAAATTGGCGACACTATCCTCAATAATGGTGGTTTAACAATTACAGGCGGCCCATCCGTTACTAAGACTGGCATCAACGCTGGTAACTTGAACATTACTAATGTGAAAGCTGGCGTAAACGACACTGATGCAGTTAACGTAAAACAATTGAAAGATGCTCGTACAGTAATAACTTCTAACGATAATTCCGTAACAGTTAACAAAACTGAAAACGGTAACCAAGTGACTTACGACTTGCACGTGGCTCCTGGTGCTGCACAATCTGTATGGAATGTGAAATCCACAGGTAACACAACTGCTGATTCTGAAACAGCTGCCAAAACTATCTCTGATGGTAAAACAGTTGAAATGGCAGCAGGCAAGAACTTGACTGTAAAACAAACTAGCAACAACGATGGTGCTAAGGTTGAATTCGACTTAGCTAACGATATCAAGATTGGTAACGACGGCAAAGACGGTAGAGACGGCGTTGACGGTAAAATCGGTGTAAACGGTAAAGATGGTTCCTCCGTTGTGATCAACGGTAAAGACGGCTCCATCGGCTTAAATGGTAAGGACGGCAAAGACGGTCTTACTATGAAGGGCGAAAAAGGCCAACCTGGCTTAAACGGCAAAGATGGCATCACTCGCATCGTTTATGAAGATAACAACCATGATAAACATGAAGTTGCTACGTTAGATGATGGTTTGAACTTCACTGGTAACAACACTGATACAGTGAACAAACAAAAATTGAACAGCTTAGTAAAAGTACAAGGCGAAGGCGTAGATAAAAATACATCTGCTACATTCAAGAGCGCAGCTGGTAATATCAACGTAAAAGCTGATGGTACAGATACTTTAGAAGTTCAATTGAACAAAGACTTGAAAAACATCAACACAATTAAGAACGGTGGCAATGCTACTTTCACAATTAGTGGCGATAACTTCGCATTCAATGGTGGTAATGTAAGTCTTGGTGGTAACAACATTACGAACCTCAAATCTGGTATCGTGAACAACAACTCCACTGATGATACAAATGGTGCTAACATCGGAGACGTTAAGACGATTTCTAAAGCTAACGATTTGCACATTGCTCCTACTACATCTAATCGTACTGGTGAAACAACTACATCTTACGCTTACGATACAGCAAGCAAATC